>Ga0209400_1001877_pt1 | contig 16362 bp, 11 predicted proteins | sample M_130807_EF_Meta_FD_187313 | JGI IMG/M metagenome (GOLD analysis project Ga0209400, IMG submission 187313) | Freshwater microbial communities from Lake Montjoie, Canada to study carbon cycling - M_130807_EF_MetaG (SPAdes) (version 2) | ecosystem: Environmental > Aquatic > Freshwater > Lake... | reverse complement strand
AATATTTTCAAAATCACCTAATCTTAATTTAAACCATTTTATAAATTCAATATCTGAAGAAATAATAGTTCCAAAAAATTCAAAATTATTAGAATAAAACGAATTTAAATCTCTGGAACAAATATTGCGGATGGAGAGACTTGAACTCTCATGAAATTAATCACCAGATCCTAAGTCTGGCACGTCTACCATTTCGTCACATCCGCTTATATTATTAATATAATAATTATATTATATCATATCATGATTTAAAATTACAGCTAATTAAGATAACACTTCTTCACGGGTTATAAACGTTTGAAAATACGTTAAAAATAAATTTTTTGTATTTAATCGAAACTTTTTATTTTTTTTGTTATTTGGATTACCTTTCGCATTTTCTGAAAATGCTGCATAAGATCAATATGTTTTGATCGTCAAATTTGACTTTTCAGTATCATTTTTTAATTTTTTTATTAGTGTATTAATAATATAACATATTTCGACATTATTAAAAATAGCTAATTTTGAGGAGCCAAATCACCCGCACAATTAAGACTTTTTAAAGAATTAAAATAAAAACTTGGGCTTAACTAACCATTTTTCATAAAACAGATTCCTGCTTTACCAAATATCGCAAGAGCTTTATTACCTGTTATCACCAGTCCTGTCACTGGACCAAACCAATCATAGTACCCGCTCCGTAACCAATTCTTTCTATTAATTTCTCGATTCAGTTAATTTATTTAAATCAGGAAAGAAAGGCATACTTTTTAATGGGGTTTTTAATTTAATTAGTAATATTATTAATTATTATAAAATATTTTTAACGATGTCTTTTTAGGGAATATTATATTCTAAAAACCCGCGTAGATATTAAGTTAAAGTCAATTAAAATAGCTTAACAATAATATTTAAATATTTAAGTTTGTAATTTCATTTTTAATATTAATTAAATTAATCATAAAATTTGTAATTTGGACAATTTTTAATCTTCTTTTTATCGCTGCTGTTTTTTCACGATTTTCAGATAAAGAATCATTAATAAGAATACCTTTTAAATCATTTATTGTAATTACTTTACGTATTTCAGGATGTACGGTTACAGTAAGATACAAAATTCTTATATTATATTAATAATATATTATATCATTAATAAAAATAAAGAGTTATTTTTTATTATAAGTATATATTATAATAATTAAATAGATATACTTATTATCTATTAATATACATATATGTCAAATGAAACTTATTATTATTTAATAATGTCTCAACAAACGTTATTAAATAACGAAATAATAGAAGAGATATTACGTGAAAGAGCTACTTATTATCAACTAAATAAAAAAGCAACTGATTTTTGGATTTTAATATCACCTTATTTTATTTATAAAAATGAAATTTTAGAAAAAATAAGAAAGAGTAACTACTATTTAAAAGAAAAAAATAATATTTGTTCCAGAGATTTAAATTCGTTTTATTCTAATAATTTTGAATTTTTTGGAACTATTATTTCTTCAGATATTGAATTTATAAAATGGTTTAAATTAAGATTAGGTGATTTTGAAAATATTGAAAATTTAAATAAAAATTCATTTAATTCTAATGGTTTATATGGAAAAATAAATATTAAAAATAATGAAAAAATTTCTATATTAACATCAAATAATAATTATTTACATCCTTCTATTTTAATTAAGCGTTATACTAAATCTTTAGAATTGTATTATATTGAACAAAATAATAAATTACTTACTTTAAATAAGTAAATTATTATTATTTATTTTTATTATGAAGAAGGAATACTTTTTTTAATTAAAAAGAAAATATTATATAATGCCCAAGATGCAGCAAAAATTACTGGAATAAAAGTTAATAATACTCTCATAAGAAATAATTAGAAGTTAATTATATTTTTTATTATATATGTAATATTATAGATATATTGTTATTTATATTTATTAATAATTATATTTTTTATTTTTTAAACTGGTCTTATAGATTATATTAATCTATAATCTAAATTAGCTAGTGGGATGGGAATAGAATATACAAATCTACCTGTAAATATGCCAGGTGATAGGTAGTGGCGTCGTCAGTATACATAGTATACATCTTTACTGGGTTTTGCAACACGATTTTTATCTTATCAACCGCTTCTTCTTAACGTTAATCCTACAACCTAAAGACAGAAAACATTGTCTCAAAGAAAATACGAACCTTTCTTTCTTCCGTTAAATGAAAAAAGGAACCTACCTAGTTATTATATTATTATATCTATATGTTCTATGATGAGAAATGAATAGAAATTTGTAAAGTGAACTAGAATTGATTATAATCTATAATTATTATTGTAGTAAGAAAAAAATGAAATGGAGAAAAAAGAATATATGACTTCATATGCTATTGCGCAAACTTCAGGAAAACAATTTTTGCTAAAACCAGGTCAGTGGTACGATGTTGATTTTATAAAAAGTGGTAATTTAGGTGATTATATTTATTTAAATAAAATTTTATTTTTTAGAACAGAGAATAAAATTCAAGTAGGGAAACCTTTTTTATTAAATAGTCAAATTGCTGCAAAAATTATCCAACAAGTAAAAGGAAGAAAAATCACCGTTTTAAAAACGAAACCAAAAAAGAAATATACAAGAACCCGTGGTCATCGTCAATGCTATACTCGTGTTCAAATTGATATGATATATTAAACTAATTAGTAATATTATTTTTTTTATTATTTAAAAATTTTGGAGAAATAAAAATGGCTCATAAAATGGGTGCTGGTAGTACAAAAAATTCCCGTGATTCACAATCAAAGCGTTTAGGGGTAAAATGTACCGGTTTTGAAAAAGTAAAAAGTGGTTCTATTTTGGTGCGCCAACGTGGTACAAAATTTAAAGCAGGAGTAAATGTTGGTTGTGGTCGCGATCACACATTATATGCTTTAAAAGAAGGTATTGTAAATTTTACACCAACAGGTTTTATCAATATTGTTGAATAAACGGAAATATTTCCGTTTATTTTTTTTTTCGTTTTCCGAATCGCAGGTTGGGAGTTTTAATACGTAACCAAAAGGCTACAGAATCTGTTATCCAATTAATTCCATAGAAAGTTGTAAATTTTCCACTAAGAGCACATAAATATAAATAAAAATAGACAACCATAAAAAGCATAAAAGTAATAAAAAAGAAGACAACGGCTAATGTTTTATCAGTATGAATGAACATTCCTTGATCATAAGTCCATTTTGCAACAGACGTTGCTATTTGTCTATGAAATAATAAATCCCAATAACTAATTGCTAAACCTTGAACCATTAATAAAGAAAAAACAAGAAGAATATTATATCTAACCAATTTAGAAAATTTAAAAATAGATCGAACTACCATAAATTCAATAGCAAGATAAGAAAGAAAAAAAATTTTTTCTGGACTTGACCAGAATCTAAGAATAGGAGAAACAAGAATTGCTTGTACAAGTGGAAAAACAGGTTTTAAAATTTCAGGAAAATACCCTAAAGAAAAAATATTATTTAAAATTGAATGAAAAAGATCAACAACAGCAAAAAAATAAATAAAGGTAATTTGAATGATTTGAGCTATATTAGAATATTTTGTACTAAAATCACGTAAAATTTTTCTACCTTTTTTCATAATAGTAAAAAAGATTTTAATAATATTAGAAAAAAGATCAGAAAGAATCTTTTCCCAAACAGATATCATAAAGGATAATGATTGTTCTTGGTTAGAATTTTTTTTTGTCATTGTTTTTTCTCTATATAAAATATATAGTTTAGAATATTAATATATATATTATTATATATATATATTAATATTGAAAATTATATAGAAAAGAATGAAAAAAAAAGATGTGAAAAATTTTCTTTCAGAAATGAAAGTGGAGTCAATTTCTTTAACAGAAAAAAATGAAGATGAATTAATTGATAAAATTGAAAAAATTAAAAAGCGTGTTAAAAAAGAATCTTTAGATAAATTAGATAAAGACATAATAAAAGAATGGTTTCCTTTAGTTCAAGAAATTTCTTTTCGAAAAATTGGTTTAAAACATTTTGACACTCAATTATTAGCAGGTTTCTTTCTTCATACAGGAAATATTGTGGAAATGAAGACGGGAGAAGGAAAAACATTAGCGTCAACTTTAGCTATTTCTTTGAATGCCTTAAGTAAAAAGGGAGTACATGTCGTAACAGTAAATGAGTATTTAGCAGAACGAGATCAAAAATGGATGGGAAAAATTTATTCCGGATTAGGATTGAGTTCTGGTTTAGTAAAAAGCACTAGCACGATAGAGGAAAAGAAAAAAAGTTATGGGGCGGATATTACATATGTTACAAATTCAGAACTGGTTTTTGATTTTTTACGCGATAGTTCTTGTCACTATTTAAATGAAATTATTCAGCCTCCTTTTAACTATTGTGTAATTGATGAAATTGATTCCATTTTAATTGATGAAGCTCGTACTCCATTAATTTTATCAACATCTCAAAAAATGGGAAAAGGAAAAATTAATAAATTATATTTAGCAAACGTAATTGCAGATATATTAGAAAAAGAAAATGATTTTGAATTGGATGAAAAAAGAAAAGAAATTAACTTAACAGAAAAAGGTTATCAAAAAGCAAAAGAAAGATTAGGAATAAAAAGTTTATATAACCCCGATGAGCCTTGGATCTTAGACATTTTAAATGCTTTAAAAGCAAAACATATTTTTAAATTAAATAAAGATTATATTGTTTTAAATAATAAAATTGTAATTGTAGATGAATTTACTGGTCGCATTATGGAAGATAGACGTTGGAGTTTAGGAATTCATGAAGCAATTGAAATTAGAGAAAAAGTAGACATAAAAGAAGGAACGAAAACAAAAAGCTCTATTACTTATCAAAATTTTTTTAGTTTATATCCAAAACTAGCTGGAATGACAGGAACAGCAAAAACAACGGAAAAAGAGTTCAAAGATATTTATAATTTAAATGTAGTTGTGATACCAACCTCAAAACCAATGATTAGAGAAGACCTTTCGGATTTTGTTTATCAAACAGAATTGTCAAAATGGAAAGGAGTTTTAGAAAAAGCAAAAGAATGCTTTAAAAAAGGTCAACCTATTTTAATTGGGACTGCAAGTGTAGAAAAATCAGAATTTTTATCAGATTTATTCAAAGTTTCAAAACTTCCGCATCAAATATTAAATGCTAAGCCAGAAAATGTTTTTAGAGAAAATGAAATTATTGCTCAAGCAGGAGAAAGATACGCCATTACTATTGCAACAAATATGGCAGGACGTGGAACGGATATTATTTTAGGGGGAAATCCAATGTTTAACGTAAAACAACAAATTTCTGAATTTATTCTTGAAAATAATGATATAATTTTTTCTTCGGAAATAGAAAAATTCATAAAAAATATTTTTTTAGAGTATGAAGATTTAGAAGAATTATCCAAGGATATTCAAGCACTTCCGTATTCTTTAGAAACTAGTCTTCCTTCTTTACAAGATTTTTATCATCATTTATATCAAAAAACAGTTAAAAATTGGGAAAAAGAAAATCAAGAAATAAAAGAGTTAGGTGGTTTATTTGTTTTAGGAACAGAACGTCATGAAACAAGACGTATTGATAATCAATTACGAGGTCGAGCAGGTAGACAAGGTGATCCAGGAACTTCACAATTTTTTGTGTCTTTAGAAGATGAATTAATTAAAATTTTTGGAGGAGATAATATTAAGCGATGGATGGATTATTTAGTTCAAGATAAAGATATACCTCTAGAATCTGGCTTATTAACGAAAAGTCTAGAAAATGCACAACAAAAAGTAGAATTTTATAATTATGAAATACGTAAAAATGTTTTTCAATACGATGATATTTTAAATCAGCAACGTAAACAGTTATTTGAAGCTCGTAATGATATTTTATTAAAAAATCCTTTAAGTGATTTACTTCTTAGATACGGTGAAAGTTTATTTGATGAAGAAATGAAAAAAAAGAAAGGAAATTCTTTTGAGTTTTGTTCAGAAATAGAAAAATGGTTTGGTTCATATTCCATATTCCTAGGAGAAGAAGAAGAAAAAATAAATAAAAGAAATTTTTATAAAGAAATTTGGATTAATAATGATTTACATTCAGCGCAATTCAATTTGTATCAAGACAATTTTTTAAAAAATAATAGAACAGAAATTTTTCTATCCATTATTGATTTATATTGGACCGAGCATTTAGAAAGGATGAATTATCTACGTGAAACAATTACTTGGCGTGCATATGGACAACAAAATCCTTTAGTAGAATATAATACAGAGGCCTTTAAATCCTTTAATACAATGTTCCAACAAATTCGTTCTTGTATGCTATACTATTCTTTAACTATTCAAATAGAAATAACGTAAAAATATGTCAAAACATACATTAAATGGTCGTCGAAGAAAAGTTATTAAAACTTCAGGATTTCGTGCCAGATTAGCCACAAAAAGCGGAAGAAACATTTTGCGCAAGCGTAGACGTAGAGGACGCTGGAAATTAACAATTTAAAATTTTAATAAAAAATAGAATTTAAACATATGGTGATATTTGATGAAAGTAATTAAAGTGCAAAAATATGTAAAACTTCTTACTGATCTTAAATTTGCCATTTTAATTTTAGCAATGATAGCTTTTACAAGTTCATTAGGATCATTTATTGAACAAGATGAACCAATATTATTTTATCAAGAAAATTATTCTAATCCAGTCTATGGATTTATTGATAAAAATTTCATTTTACAATTAGGATTAGACCATATTTATACTACTTGGTGGTTTTTAACTTTATTAGCTATTTTAAGTTTTTCTTTAATTGGTTGTACGATTACTCGACAATTTCCTCTTTTTAAAAACTCAAAAGAATACTTTTTTAAAGCCCAAAAAAATTCTTTTTTAAACTTACCTTTTTCAATTAAAATAAAAAATATTTATTATTTAAAAGAAAATATTTTATCGAAAATTCAAGAAGGAAATTTTTATATTTATCAAAAGGGAAATTTAATCTATGGTTATAAAGGATTAATTGGTCGTTTAAGTCCAATTTTAGTACATTTTAGTTTACTTATTATTTTAGTCGGTTCTACAATTGGTGCTTTTGAAAACTTTAAAGCTCAAGAAATTCTACCAAAAGGAGAATTATTTCATATTCAAAATCCATTAAGAGTCGGATGGAAAACAAATATTCCTCAAATTACTACAAGAGTGAATGATTTTTGGGTGGAGTATGAAAATAATCGAATTCATCAATTTTATTCCAATCTTTCTATTTTAGATAATTTTGGCAATGAAATGATGAATCAAACAATTTCCGTAAATAATCCTTTACGGTATCAAAATATAGATTTTTATCAAAGTGATTGGAATATAATTGGAATCCGAGTAAAAAATATAAAAGAAAACAAAATTTTAGAGTTCCCCTTATTTCCATTAAATAATACTAATAAATCTTGGATAACCTGGATTAATGATAAAGAAGAAACACGAACACTTGTTTTTGATCAATTACAAAATATTGTTTTTATTTATGATGAAAAAGGAAATTTTTTAAGCATAAAAAATATTGGCGATTCTATTTCTTCCAATTTTCTTTTCATTGATATTTTACCTTCTACTGGATTATTGATTAAATATGATCCAAGTATTACTATTATTTATCTTGGATTTGCTTTATTAATGGTAACAGCTTGTTTAAGTTATTTACCATATACGCAAATTTGGATTTGTAATCAAAAAAATAATTGTTGGATTGGTAGTTCTACAAATAGAGGAAAAATTCAACTTGAAATTGAATTTGAAAATTTAATACGCTATTTCGAATATCAATTTAATAAAAATATTTTTATACAAAAAAAAGAATATTAATATTTAATATTTAATATTTAATATTTAATATTTAATATTTAATATTTAATATTTAATATTTAATATTTAATATTTAATATTTAATATTTAATATTTAATATTGCAATTAAAAAAAAAATTTGCGAATAATTATATTATAATTAAATCCTTAGTAGCTCAGTGGTAGAGCGGTCGGCTGTTAACCGATAGGTCGTTGGTTCAATACCAACCTGAGGAGAGTAGAAATAATCTAATTAAAAACATCAATAATTTATTTTAATATTAATATATTATTAAATTATAATAGAGTTATTAAATTGTTTTAAAAAGAAGTTTTATGAGTCATGCTATAAAAATTTATGATACTTGCATTGGATGTACACAATGTGTTCGTGCATGTCCAACAGATGTTCTTGAAATGGTTGTTTGGGAAGATTGTAGAGCAGGACAAATTGCATCCGCTCCTCGTACTGAAGATTGTGTTGGATGTAAAAGATGTGAAAGTGCCTGTCCTACTGATTACTTAAGTGTTCGTGTTTATTTAGGTGGTGAAACTACTCGTAGTATGGGATTAGCTTATTAATAATTTAATATTAACCACCAATTATTAAAAGCTACAAAATATTTTCCCTTTGGTTAGTAAAAAAATAACTAACCAAAGGGAAAAATTCTTACGTTTTTTTCTTTGGTTAGTAAAAATATCTTAGCCCTTTATAAATTATAAAACCCATCCATAACTATGAAGTCCTTTTCCTAAAAAATTAACACCTAAATAACAAATCCAAATAACGAAAAAACCACAGGAACCCAAAATAGCTGCTTTTTTTCCTTGCCAACCTTTCAATAAACGAGAATGTAAATAAATCGCAAATACTAGCCAAGTAATTAATGCCCATGTTTCTTTTGGATCCCAACTCCAATAAGAACCCCAAGCTTCATTAGCCCAAACTGCACCTGAAATAATTCCAATTGTTAAAAATGGAAAACCTAAACCAATAATACGATAGCTCCAGGTATCAATCAATTCTAATATACTTAATTTTGAAGTACTCGAATTCTTAGAAAAATCAAGCTTAGATAAAGAACTAGACGTACCTAAAAAAGCTAAATAAAGAATTGAAAACAAAGAACCAACAATTAATGTTGCGTAACTAACCATCATCATACTTACATGCATCATTAACCAATTCGATTGTAACGAAGGAACTAAAGGAAGTGCTTTTTGCATTTCTATAGGTAACGTTAAACTTGAAAAACCAGATAATAAAAATAAAATAGGAGAACTAATTGAACCAATAACACGACTCTTTGTTTTCTTTTCTAAAAATAAATGAATCGAAGAAATTGACCAACTTAAGAAAATTAATGACTCATATAAATTACTTAAAGGAAAATATCCATCTCCTATCCAACGAGATAATAACGTAATAAAAAATAAAATATTACTTACTAAAATTAATATTTTCCCTGCTTCAAAACAAGCCAATCTTGATCCTCTAAAATCAACCTCTCCTCTAATTTCACCAAAATTCGTCGAAGAAAAAATACTGTTATTGCTTGTTAAACTAATCCAATAACAACACATAGCAAAAAAAAGACAAATACAACCTACTACTGGTAACTGATAATCACTTATCATTAATATTTTCATAATCTCACCAATCCTTTTAATATTTATACTTTATGAAAAGTAATCCTTACTATTTACACTATAGTATAAACTATAAATAAAGTTAAAGTTTATGATTAAAAAAACCCCTGACAAATACTTTCAACCATTTTCTCAATAAATTCAGGAGTATTTTCGTCATCCTGTAAGATCTGTGGGTTTTCTAACATTAATTTATGAAACGCTGATTTGCAGTATTTTACCCAATACCCTTTGAAATTTTTTTTCGTAACCATGCGCGAAAGTATCGCTTCATGTTCATTCAGTAATACTTCGCTTTTACCAACCATAGCTTCATTACGGTTTATCAAATCTTCTAATAATTTTGTGAGACCTTCAACCACTCCCTTAGTTGAATCTGTAACATTGTCAACTTTTTCTGATAAGGCAGAAATCTCTTTTTCTAATTTTAATTGATTCTGGTAACGTTCTTCAAATTCTTTTTGAGTTTTTGTTAAAAAGTCTAATTGAGACAGAATATACGGAATTTGTGAAAGAGAACCTGTCAGAGGTCCGTTTTTTGCTAATACTTTTAATTCTTCGGTATATTTTACATACTTAGAAATTATTTTCATAATTACCACAGTTAATAACATAATTGTTAAAAGGCTAATAATATAATGAATTTTAATTTTTTTTCTTAACTTTTTTTGTTCCGCCTTTTCTTGTTGTCCCTCTAAAAGAGTTTTTTTAACTCTTTTTAAGTTCTTTTTAAGAAATTGCATTGTTTTTTTAAAAAGAAAAATTTTTCCAAGATAAGAGCCGCCTCTTAAATTTAAAAGCTTCAATAACTTCTTACTTTCATTCTTATAGTAGTCTAACCTTTCTTGTGTATATAATTCACTCGAATTATATTTGTTCATTAACGTTTCTTCCTCCTTTTTAGAAGGTTTAATTTCATCATCGACCATTTGGTCAAATTCAAAAAAATCTTCATCTTCCACTTCTATTTCTAGCCAATCTTTAGAAGTACTAGTAGAAGTACTAGTAGAAGTACTAGTAGAAGTACTAGTAGAAGTACTAGTAGAAGTACTAGTAGGGTTACTAATTTCTTCATTTTTATTTTCTAACAGGGTTAGAATAAAAAAATGTAAGTTTGAATAAATTTTTAAGTCATTTGACTTTTCTTCGTCAACCTCAGTTTCACTAGATTGGTTGTCTAAAACTTCGGGTTCTTTTAAATGGTGTTTTTTTGCCATTTCAGCTTTTTTTCTATAAACTGGGATTAATTTATCTGGGTTTTTTTCCTCGTAAGTATAAGGAACTCCGTTTTTACTAATGGTAATACCTGAGTTATACTCCGTAAAAGGTTTGTTTGAAGTTGAATCTTCTACTTCAGTTTCTACCGATCTAGAACGAGAATTTACTTTTAAATCGTTAAAATTCTCTTTTGCAAAACTTTTTGAAGGAAAACGAGTAGTCACTGTAATAAATAGACTAAACGTAAGAACTTTTCTAAGTGTAATAGCTGTAATACTGAAAAATTTTTCATCAAAATTACACCAAGACTCATACTGATCTTGTGTAACTTCGTAGTATATACAAAGTTCTTCTGACCAAAGCCAGATTCGAGTTTGTTTTTGTTCTTCTAAAGCTAAAGTAATATCAATATTTGAACCTTCTAAACTACCTAAACGACTAGTAGTTTTAGTATTGAAAATAGTAGTATAAATATAAATAAAATTTTTCATTTTTTATTTTTTTTTTTTAAAATTTAACAGTTTAAAATAGTTTAAAATTTAACAGCAAAAATAATTTTCTTTATTTTTTCTTTTTAATAAAAAAGAAAATGTAATGAAAATTTATTAAAATAAAAAAATAAAAACAGTAAGCCATACTTTTCTATTATATCATAATAAATTTTAACTAACTTAAAATTAAAAAATTAAAATATTAAAAAATTAAAATAATTTTGGATAAGAATTTATAACTTTATATCACAATAAATTTTAACTAACTTAAAATTAAAAAATTAAAAAATTAAAATATTAAAAAATTAAAATAATTAAAATAATTTTGGATAAGAATTTATAACTTTTTTTAAGTTAGTTATAAATTCTTATCTAAATTTATGATATAAGATTAAGCAACAATAACTGGAGCAGTTACAGCTAAATCTAATGGGAAGTTGTGAGCATTACGTTCATGCATTACTTCCATACCTAAGTTAGCACGGTTTACAATATCAGCCCAAGTGTTAATTACACGACCTTGACTATCAACAATAGATTGGTTAAAGTTAAAACCATTTAAGTTGAATGCCATTGTACTAATACCTAAAGCAGTTAACCAAATACCAACTACTGGCCAAGCAGCTAAGAAGAAGTGTAATGAACGAGAATTATTAAAACTTGCATATTGGAAGATTAAACGACCAAAGTAACCATGAGCTGCTACAATGTTGTAAGTTTCTTCTTCTTGACCAAATTTATAACCATAGTTAGTTGATTCACCTTCAGCTGTTTCACGGATTAAAGAAGAAGTAACTAAAGAACCGTGCATAGCAGAGAATAATGATCCACCAAATACACCAGCAACACCAGCCATATGGAATGGATGCATTAAGATGTTATGTTCAGCTTGGAATACTAACATAAAGTTAAATGTTCCAGAAATACCTAAAGGCATACCATCAGAGAAGCTTCCTTGACCGATTGGATAAATTAAGAATACTGCACTTGCAGCTGCAACAGGAGCAGAGAAGGCAACAAAAATCCAAGGACGCATTCCAAGACGGAAGCTTAATTCCCACTCACGACCTAAGTAGCAAGCAACACCAGTTAAGAAATGTAAAACAACTAATTGGTAAGGACCACCATTGTATAACCACTCATCAACAGAAGCAGCTTCCCAAATTGGATAGAAGTGAACACCAATTGCGTTTGAACTTGGAATAATAGCACCAGTAATAATGTTGTTTCCATATAGTAAAGAACCAGCTACTGGTTCACGAATACCATCAATGTCAACTGGAGGTGCAGCGATAAATGCAATAATAAAACAAGTTGTAGCTGTTAAAAGTGTAGGAATCATTACTACACCGAACCATCCAATATATAAACGGTTATCTAAACTTGTAATCCAAGAACAAAAACGTTCCCAGATATTTAAACTTTCATATCTTTCTAAAGTTGCTGTCATAATTTTTCCCTCTTCCAAAGGATTATATAATGATTCAACTTTTATTAATTCCCAACAAAATAAATAACAAAATTATAAAATTAATTTATACTTAAAGAGTGAACAAAGTGTAAGTTTCGGCACCGTGCTATTTTCCCAAAGGACTTCTCCTGAAGTATTTTCGCCGCAATAACGTTTCACAATCATGTTCGGAATGGAATGATGTGGGTCCATTATGCTATAAACACCGAAACTGAAATTTTGAAAAGAAAATTATTTAAGAATATGGTTTATTAGTACATCTAGGCTGAATATATTGCTATACTTACACCGGATGCCTATCAAGCGGCTAGTCTTGCCGCAACCTAAGAGCACTCATCTTGAGGACGGCTTCCCACTTAGATGCCTTCAGCGGTTATCCTAACCATACATAGCTACCCAGCATATACCGATGGCACGATAACTGGTACACTAGCGGTATGTCTTTCTCGGTCCTCTCGTACTAGAGAAAGGTCACTCTCAATACTCTAACGCCCACGCCGGATATGGACCGAACTGTCTCGCGACGTTCTGAACCCAGCTCACGTACCGCTTTAATGGGCGAACAGCCCAACCCTTGGGACGTACTACCGCCCCAGGATGCGATGAGCCGACATCGAGGTGCCAAACCTCCCCGTCGATAGGAACTCTTGGGGGAGATCAGCCTGTTATCCCTAGAGTAACTTTTATCCGTTGAGTGACGCCCTTTCCACACAGCAGCGTCAGATCACTAAGACCGACTTTCGTCCCTGCTCGACTTGTTTGTCTCACAGTCAAGCTTCCTTTTGCCTTTGCACTCTAAGATCGATTTCTGACCGATCTGAGGAAACCTTTGTACGCCTCCGTTACCTTTTAGGAGGCGACCGCCCCAGTCAAACTGCCCACCAGAAACTGTCTTTCAACCGGTTTACGGTATGAAGTTAGAATGTCAATTTTATCAGAGTGGTATCTCACTGATGACTCCTATATTCCCACAAGAATATATTCAACGTCTCCCACCTATTCTGCGCAAATAAAATCAAAATTCAATTTCAGGCTACAGTAAAGCTTCATAGGGTCTTACTGTCCTGGCGCAGGTAGTCCGCATCTTCACAGACAGTTCTATTTCGCCGAGTCCCTCCTCGAGACAGCTTCCAAATCATTACGCCATTCGTGCGGGTCGGAACTTACCCGACAAGGAATTTCGCTACCTTAGGACCGTTATAGTTACGGCCGCCGTTCACCAGGGCTTCAGTTACCAGCTTTGCTTGCGCTAACCGACTTCTTTAACCTTCCGGCACTGGGCAGGCGTCAGCCTCCATACTTCGTCTTACAACTTTGCGGAGACCTGTGTTTTTGCTAAACAGTTGCTTGGAACTTGATATTGCAGCCCAATGGGCACTCTTTCTTCCGAAGTTACAGAGTTATTTTGCCGAGTTCCTTAAGGAGGGTTCTCTCGCGCTCCTTGGTATTCTCTACCTCCCTACCTGTGTCGGTTTAAGGTACAGGTAATTATTATTTATGGCATTGCGAGCTTTTCTTGGAAGTATGACGTCAACTACTTTGATTTTGATTAAAAATCTTGTATTCATATCTCAGCTCAAATTATTTTCTCTAATTCTCAACACCTCGAATACTTAAACCGGTAACCAACATCCGGCTAGTTTAGCCTTCTTCGTCCCTCGATACCAATAATAATCAGTATAGGAATATTAACCTATTATCCATCGACTACGCTTTTCAGCCTCACCTTAGGACCTGACTAACCCTCCGTGGACGAGCCTTGCGGAGGAAACCTTAGGGTTTCGGAGCATTGGATTCTCACCAATGTTTTCGCTACTCAATCCGACATTCTCACTTCCATTTCGTCCATATCCGCTTTCGCTAATACTTCAACCTACAATGGAACGCTCCCCTACCGATATACAAATATGTATATCTCACAGCTTCGGCAAATTACTTAGTCCCGTAAGTTTTCGGCGCAGAATTGCTAGACCAGTAAGCTATTACGCACTTTTTAAAGGATTGCTGCTTCTAAGCAAACCTCCTGGTTGTCTAAGCCTTTCCACTACCTTTATCACTTAGTAATTATTTAGGGGCCTTAACTGGTGATCTGGGCTGTTTCCCTCTTGACTATGAAGCTTATCCCTCGTAGTCTTACTGGTTAGTTGTGCACGTAGTATTCAGAGTTTGCCTCGATTTGGTACCGAATTACCAGCCCGCACCGAAACAGTGCTTTACCCCTACGCTATAATACTAACCGCTGCACCTAAATACATTTCGGGGAGAACCAGCTAGCTCCGCTTTCGATTGGCATTTCACCCCTAACCACAACTCATCCGCTAATTTTTCAACATTAGTCGGTTCGGACCTCCACTTAGTATTACCTAAGTTTCATCCTGGCCATGGTTAGATCAAGCGGGTTCGGGTCTATAATTAGTGACTATCGCTCTATTCAAGCTCGCTTTCACTATGGCTCCGATATCTCTATCTTAACCTGCCACTAACTATAAGTCGCCGGAACATTCTTCAACAGGCACGAAGTTAAACGCTAAGTCGTTCTTCTTCTGTTTGTAAGCTTGCAATTTCACGTTCTTTTTCACTCCCCTCTCGGGGTTCTTTTCACCTTTCCCTCGCGGTACTATTCGCTATCGGACATCCAGGAATATTTAGCCTTACGAGGTGGTCCTCGCAGATTCACACGGGATTCCACGTGTCCCATGCTACTCGGGAATAAATAAATTAAAAAAAAAATTTTCGGTTACGAGACTATCACTCTCTATGGTAAAATTTTCCAAATTTTTCACCTAATTTTTAACTTGATTAATTTTTCTTTTTACCCCACAACCCCTTTCAATATCAATTACATAAATATGTTATCTATTGAAAAGTTTAGGCTCTTCCCATTTCGCTCGCCGCTACTAAGGGAATCGTTTTTTTACTTTCTTTTCCTCTGAGTACTAAGATGTTTCAGTTCCCCAGGTTTGCTCTTTATTTACTTATAGATTCAGTAATAAGTTTTAGAGTTTCCTCATTCGGACACCTCCGGATCAAAGCTTGCTTCCAGCTCCCCGAAGCGTTTCGCCGGTAGCCACGTCCTTCTTCGCTTCTGGATACCAAGGGATCCCTCACAAGCTCTTAATTTCTTAATAATTTTTTTTATATTATGCTTTTTTTATGGTCTGGAGATAAGCGGACTCGAACCGCTGACATCTGCCGTGCAAAAGCAGCGCTCTACCAACTGAGCTATATCCCCAATTCTTTTTTAATTCAAACATTTCTTATTTTATTTTTTTGCTAAAATAAATTTTTAGTTTCAAAGATTTTTTCGAAGACTAAAGAAAAAATGAAGAATTTTAAAAAGCTGGGCCATCCTAGATTTGAACCAGGGACCTCACCCTTATCAGGGGTGCACTCTAACCAACTGAGCTAATAGCCCTTTTATTTTACTTTTATTATTATTTTTAGGAGGTAATCCAGCCGCACCTTCCAGTACGGCTACCTTGTTACGACTTCACCCCAGTTACCGATTCTACCTTCGATACCTCCTTCCAAGTAAAAGGTTAAGATAATAGCTTCGGGTATAACCAGCTCCCATGGTGTGACGGGCGGTGTGTACAAGGCCCGGGAACGGATTCACCGCAGTATAGCTGACCTGCGATTACTAGCGATTCCACCTTCATGTAGGCGAGTT
>Ga0209400_1001875_pt1 | contig 16367 bp, 35 predicted proteins | sample M_130807_EF_Meta_FD_187313 | JGI IMG/M metagenome (GOLD analysis project Ga0209400, IMG submission 187313) | Freshwater microbial communities from Lake Montjoie, Canada to study carbon cycling - M_130807_EF_MetaG (SPAdes) (version 2) | ecosystem: Environmental > Aquatic > Freshwater > Lake... | reverse complement strand
ACTGTTTTGTCTTTGAGTCAACAAAACCTGATACTTTTTCAATATGAACCCACTAGGTAATGCCATGTCTTATTCTATTGTAAAATAAAAATACAAATCTTTTGGTGATGTAATTCTTATTTGATAACCAGGAAGAATCAATAACGGTATATTTGTTGAGTATGATTCATCTGCTGTAAATTCTTTTTTAAATACAAATACTTCTTCTATTAGGGGAGTGTTAAATATTGAAATAGTTGCACTATTAGCACCTGTAAAAATATTGTATATATAAAAAGATTTTATTGTTGCAGGTATATTAAACACTTGCGATTCTAATGTTGAATTAGAGCTTGGTAAAAACCCTTTGAATACTGGCATATAATTAATTTTTTACTGCTGCTGTATATCCGTTTCTTAATGTATTTTTTACGTCTACCAAAGTTAAGCCACTTAATCTTGCCCTCAAATTCTTTTTTCTGTTATAGAACGAAACTGCTTCTGGTGCATAATCATTATTTGCATTAGGACTCTTTTTCCATTCTTGCCATGCTCTTATGCATTCTATTGCTTGGGAATCAATTTGTGTCGCATTATCAATGCTTTGCCCATCTGAAATATATTGAAGCACTATGCTTTTTCTTTCAAAGCCGTAAGACATTTGTATTTGTCTTCTTTCTTTTATTATTTTATAACCTATGCTAGTCCCTCCCGTAGCTCCAAAGAATCTACCTGTTGGTTCTCCAAAATCATTTATATTCCAAAACCAAAAAATTCCCAAGCCACCTAAAAACAAATTGTTACCATCAGTTACATTATTTACTCCTGTTCCATTTTCATTGTAAACAGGTAAGCTAGGATGCGTAAACTGACCCGTTGTTGGGTTGTGTAGTCTTAATGGACTAATAGCATCTATGTGAGGGAGTTTCTGAAGAGCTCCCCCACCAAAATAACCTACAGACACATCATCAACAAAGTCATCAGGCAAGTCTACTGCTCCATAATCATTTACTGGTAATTGTACTGTATTTACAATCTTAAGTGTGTCAAATGATAGTTCTCTTAGACAAGTAGCTCCATGAATGAGGTATTCAAAATAATAATGTATGGGAAGATTTGCCTCAAGCAAGCCTCTCCGTACAATTGTATCTAATGTGGTTAATTTCATTATTTAAATTTTTTAAGTGCTTGTTTTGTAGGTGGTACAGGAGCTCCAATTGATGGATTTTTCATATAATTCTCTCCATCCCAACTACCTCCCACACCTGGTTTTGCAACTTTAGGATAATATACACTTTCATTGCTAAATGTATCATGATTTGGCTTTTTGCCGTAATCTCCCCAATGCCACTCATTATCTACTTCACTTATTTGTGGTTTTAAACCAGCTTTAAATGCTGCTCTAAAATCATAACCATACCCGTATCCATTTTGTTTATAAAAATTATAATCCCCTTCTGGTATTTTCCCTTCTTTTCTGTTTTTATCTATCCAAATTTGAAACTTCTCCTCATCTTTTGGATTTAATTTAGTTTCATAATCCTTTGGGTTTATTTCTTCAGCCACGACTTCCCCTGGGTTACCAGTAGGTACATATTTTACATCTTTTTTCAAAGAGTTTTGTTTAGCTTCCCATTCTTCTCTTGTCATAACTTAATTAGATTTTTCTTTCTTTTTAACTTTTGTTTTAATTTTATTGTCTGACATATATTTTGATACTTTATTATTTGGAATAACTTTTTCGCCTCCTTTCATTATTACAATCTCTTTGCCTTTTTCTCCTACTATTGCTGCACCTTTAGATGCATTATTTGTGCCTTTAGAATACGCATTTACAATAGCTCTACCATCAGGCATAGCTGATGACTTGTTTACTATTCCTCTACTATCGTCAATAGCTGATGATTTATTTACTAATGCTCTTCCATCGTCAGATAAAGACGTTGTTTTCATTTTTCTCATTGCATTCAATAATCCATCTGGCATAATTATAACTTTATTAATTAGATTTTTTTATTTCAGCTTCTTGTTTTAACATTTCAGCCGTTGGTTTTTTACCTGAGCCTTTATTAGCACGCATATTATCCCAAAGCCCCCGTTGAGATGTAGAACCATCTTTGCGCTTTATCATTTCTTTTGCTTTATGTAGCATTCCAGTACCTTCCATGATTTATTGATTTGATTTTTGTTGAATAACAGGAATTCCCTTACTTTCATCAAGTGTCGGGTCAACCAATTTATCAGGTACAGGCTGTGAACTAAACATTTTATATACTTCAGTAATTACTTGCCATTCTTGTTCGGGAAGTATTGGCAAAGGCTCATTGTCACTATACAAAGATATGTCCATAATTGCCAATCTCATTGCTAACTTCACATATGGATTAATTGCATTTAAGTCCTTTGTAAATATAATGTCCATTCCAAAGTTTTCGTACCCAACCTGCCCCATTAAATCACTAACCAATGGCTGAGACTTAATTAACCCTCCCTGACCCATTTGCAAGGGTATGAACTCTTTGTCTAACTCATAACTTCCCAGCTCATCATACTTAGGATAAATAGCCCATATGCCCATGTTTCTTGGTAATTTCATTGGCTTTACGGGAAGTGTTGCCTTACTTTTGCCATTATAAGAAACCACATCAATATTTTCATACAATCCTAAAACTGTCCCATTAGGAATAGTTTCTCCCATCTTTGCGTTAACTGAAAAATACTCTGTTTTTAAGAGTTGATTTATCACGTTCCCACACGCTATTTTTATCTCATTATATGAAATACTAGACCCAGACGCAGGGTCTCCACCTTCAATCAAAGAAAGACACTGTTCTGCTAATCTATATATTGTAGTTACTGCCATTTTTATATTTTATAAATTGCTTTTTTTCACTAAGTTAATATTTTTCTTTTTAGCTTCTATAGCAGAATCAACTGTTGCATTCAAATTAATCGCTTGTTTTGGTTCATATGTTTCAACAATTGGCTTCCCTTCATAATCTAAAATTTCAGGGAATCTTGTTTGTGTTAAATATCGACCAACATAATTAGGATTTGCAGTTTTTTCATTTTCTATAATGTTTTTCATAAACTCTGTATAATCACCTGTTGCACCTGTTATTGAATTTCCTGTTGCTTTATTGCCTACTATACCTCCTGGAGAAAATGATGCGTTCCCTTTTTTCATTTGTTCAATATTCGTATTCCTTAAATCAATATAAAGCTGTCTAACTCTAGGTATAACATCTACAGATAAACTAGTACCTGGATTTGCTTTTATATATTCAAGAAAATACTTATTCCCAAGACCACCTTTATCTAAATTTGCACTACCTTTAACACCTTTTTTTTCTAAATATTCTAAATACTTATTCCAATCACTCTTTAAAGTTTTATCATCAACTGGTGGGTTACCATCTTTTTCTTCAGTAGTGCTACCAGACTCTACCATCTTTACTTCACCAGGATTCCCAGTTGGCATATATCTTACATCTTTTTTAAGGGAGTTTTGTTTTGCTTCCCATTCCTCTCTTGTCATAAATGTATTTTTAAATTATTCAGCTTCAGTAACTTTTTTTCTTTCTTCTTGAGTTCTTTTTTTTCTGTCTTCTGGAGACAAATTGTTCATCCAAGATTTATATCTTTCAAAATAATCGCCAGGGAATTCGCCAGGTTCTTCTTTTGGCTCTTCTTCCATTTTTGAATATTTTTTTACTGGTTTTTCTTCTGTTTTTTTTGTGGTTGCAATTATTTTTGCAGCTTCAACTAGTGGCATAATATATATATTTATTTGTTTATTTATTTATTAATCTTCTACCATTTTTACTTCACCTGGCTTACCTGTAGGTACATATTTATATTTCTTTTTTTGTCTTGCTTCCATTTCTGTATTACCTAATTCTATACCTTTTTCTATATCTACAGCATATCTTTTTTTCTGTTCATCAGATAAATTACCATATTTTTTTCTTATTATTGCTTCTTTTACCGTATCTAAATTAGATTTTTTTTCTACTTCTTCTTTTGGATTTGATGAAGAATTTGATTCATATCTAACACTTCTTTTAACCTCTTTTTTATCTTCTACATCACCTAATTTACCTAATACAGTAGGTCTTTTTATTTCTTTTGTTACTACTTTTGTCATATCATTTTCTAATGGAATTTTAACCTCCTTAGTTTTTGTGACATACATATTGTCATCGCTTCTTTTTTTTGTTTTTGTTTTTTCTCTTTGTGTGAGATTTTTTACAAAGTCTACTAATGGCATAATTATTATTTTTTTTATTACTATAAATGATTAACTCCTTGATAATTTTGTTGTGATTTAACTTCGGCAAATTGAGATACTTCTGCATCGCTAAGATTAATTCCAATACTAGACAATGCTTTTAAAAGAACCATGTTTACATCAGATTCCCTCCATTCTAATTGTGTTGATGTTGCTGGGTCATATACTATAGTTCTTCCCCCAACAACCGTATATCCATAAACAGGCTTTATTGGCTTTCTCATATAAGAAACAGTACCTGTATATAAATTAGTTTTTGGATAAAGCTGTATTTTTCTTAATTGCACCATTTCCCCAACAGGCGCAGTATAAGTTACTGGGTCTATTTGAGAGTTTAGTCTATTAGACAGTTCATCCTCATTTATCATTTTTACTGCATAAAAACCATTAGCTTCAATAGAAACATCTAATAAATCTAAATAGTTAGTTTCCCCATCATCATCAAATTTGTTTACAAAAACATTCCCTAATTGATAATTAGGAGTAACAGTTACATATGGGTAAATAAAATTAGAAAATCCAATTTCTCTGCTACTATTTACAGTATCAATTAAATTGCTAAAATTATTGCCAAGAGAATTTACAATTATTGTATCATTAACAGACATTACTGATGTAATGCTTTTATTAAATCCTATACTTGTTGTAGTCAAGCCTTGTATTCCTGTTCTAAAAGTAAAATTAGGTACAGTTATTAACCCATTAACTATATCATTAGGAGTGAAACTATATTTTGCTCTGAATGGCGATAAAGAATCTTTTATTATTTGAGAAGTGGCGTATTTGGGAATTAAGTCATTGTAGTAAGCGACTTGACCTCTGTCTATAAGTTCTATGCTTTCTTCTATGGTATAGAATGCCCCTCTTTCTTTACGAATCCAAAAATTAATAAAGTCAACGCATTCTTTTATGTTCATGAGAATAAAAATTTATCAAATTTAATAATCTTTTATTTCTTTACCAAAAATCTTATCTTGCTGCAATATTATGAATTTCTTTTCGTTTATTTCGTAGTGTTGTGCTTTGTCAGGGTTGTAATAAACTAAATCTCCGTCATTAGCTTGTATGGGAAGTAGATGTTTTCGGTTTTGACCTATGTGCATTATATTGGAACATTTTGCTTTTTTTGTACTTTTTATCCCAGGAGAAACAATTATCTTATTTTTTTCGTATTCAGTCAACATAACATAACCATTGACCATTATTATTTCCCCATCACGAATAACCCCAAACAAATTTCTTATGTCACACAAAAAATATTCTTTAGCCTGATATTGAATAAGGTTTCTATAAACAGGTTCGCCATTTTCTTGCTTTATAATTAGGTCATAAATTACCTTGTATGAAAATATTGCGATGTCCCCAACTTTTAAATCTTCTGTTGAATATCCTACGTAATCTTGGGTTTCTGAAACAGTTAAAGGAAGTGATATGATTTCCCCTACAATATTTACAACATCTGAAGGGTCTACACTAGCTCCATTTTGAATAGAAGACCTTTTCATTAAGTCAGATATGTGCCTAATGTATCTTGTCTTAGGATGTACAATTATTTTGTTGTTAGGAGACTGTATCATACTTAAACTTTTTATATTTTTTTGGGTTTGTCACTATACGATTAGCATAATACCATATTGCCATGTCGTTTATAATTAAATTAATGTCTTCTGAAATGTTTCTGTAGTTTGGTATTAAATTCCCTCTCAATGTTCCTGCAAAGTTTACCCATAAGTAGTATCCTGTAATTTGTATGGGAAGTATTAAGTTATCTATCTGATATGTTGAAATCATTCCAATATAGTGGGGGAACTCACGTTGTAAAATATAATATTGCAATTCCCCCACTTCATCTATATCTCGATAAGTTATGTAATTGTTCATTTCTTAATTTCAAACGTTGCGTTATAATGTATTTTCAATTGGGATGTATTATAATGCCTTATTACACCACCATCACAAAGAACAACACACCATATGTCATTTTCTAACATTCCTGATGACTCTACATAAATCGCATACCCCTCCTGATTTAACTGTGTTATCACAGGAATAGGGGTATTGAATTGCATCATCATTATACCTCATCCTCCCTTACAATAAACCATACATCTCCCTCAGGAGCAGCCTTTGCGTCAATCCATAAACAATTTTCTCCATTGTATGCTTGACCTACACCTGAGTTTTTACTAATCACTAAGATGTCTCCAGGAGAATACATATGTCTATACTCTGTGCTTACCTCTACAACTTTTACTTTTAAGAAATCTAATTGTACTAGTTCAATACCTACAGATGTTTTGTAGTTTTCTTCGTGTAAGGGAAGTACTAATAATTTTCTACCTACTGGTTCAAATTTTTGCATATTGTTTTTTTTTTAAGTTCGCCTTCTGTGTGGGTTTCCCAATCTAGTTCTTCGGTGCTTTCTGCACCTTCTCCACCCCATAAATTTTTCATAGTTATTTATTTAAATAGTATTTTCTTTCGCCTTTATTATATAAAATAAAACCGTCTAAATTTGTAAAGTCCATAATTTTGGTAACTACTGAATCAGATGCAATTTGTTTATCTTTTTTAAATGCATTGTTTATTGTCATTGTAGATTTTAATTTACATTTATCAGCTAGTTTTATAGCACTTAATTCTGATTCTTTAAATTTTAAATTTAGTTCAGAAATAAATTCCGAATATTTTACTTCCTTATATTTACTTATATTGTCCATGTGTGCAAGTAACTAAAATATTTTTTAACAACAAAATATTTTTTTTAAATTAAATTATTAATTTTGGGCATGGCAATAAAAAAGAAAAAAACAGAACCATTAGTTCCCAAAACAATAGAACTAATAATCCCTCTTGAACCTTATAAGATATACCTATACAAGCAAAGAAAGAAAAACCTTCTGACTCCAATTCCCTATACATACAAACCTAACTATCAATACATTTTACCTTTAATTAAAAACAATGACCAAACAAGAATATATACAGTATAAAAAAACAAACCAAATAAAAATTATGTACGAATACTATAAAGAAAAATTTGACCCTAAAAAACACAACCCGTTTTTGACTGAAGATGAGTTCTACACATACATACAGATATCAAGACTAAACCTTCACGAAACAATTATAAAAGTAGCAAACTACTACGATTCATACTACAACGTAGTTACCATTTTAGACGAAAAAGGTAATATAATTACTTCTTTTTAAAAATAAATTTGGTGGTATGAAAAAGTTTACTATTTTTGTATTGCTCAAATAATCAAATTATGTTTACTTTAAAAACAATCATTCAATTTATTAACGGTCTATTCCTGTGGTTAAAATCTTTGCATTGCGTTCTGCAATTCTAATTTGATTTTTGAGCAGCCACAGGCATAGACCTATATTTTATTTATATGGCAAAAGACCCTGCATTTTTGTTTTATTCAAATGATTTTTTGACTGGGACAATGACGTTAACATTTGAAGATAGAGGTAAATATATTACTTTATTATGCCTTATGCATCAACAAGGAAGATTAAACGATGAAACAATCAAATTTATTGTTGGAGATATTTCTAATAATTTAATGAGCAAATTTAATAGAGATGATGACGGGAATTGGTTTAACAAAAGATTAGAAGAAGAAACTGATAGGCGAAATAAGTTTACTGAAAGTAGAAGAAATAATGCAAAAAAGAAAGTTAGTATAGGCACTAGTGATGACATATGTAACATCAAAAAAGATTCACTAGAAAAGCATATGCTACAGCATATGGAAAATGAAAATAAAGATATAAATAATACTATTATAAATAATAATTTACCTAAAGAAATTAAAGATTATAATAGTTGGGAAAAGGAAAAGAATTATTTTTTAAACGATGAACAATTTCAATACAAAATAGCCACTTCTTATACAATTACAAATAAGGATGTTTTAGGTTTTGTAAATATTTTCTTGAAAGAATTGGATTTGGCTGAAGATTATAAAGATTTAAAAGAATTAAAAAGACATTTTTCATATTGGATAAAAAAGAGAAAAGATGAAAATGAAAAAAAGTCTAAATACCAACAACCTGACCCAACTAAAGTAAAAATCAGATTACCTAATTCCCCAACACCAAGATATGATTAAAGATAAATTACCACCACAGTCATCAGAAATTGAAGAATCAATTCTTGGCTCTTTGATGCTTGACATAAACTGCCAAAATTTCGGAATGTCGAGATTGTTTGAAGATATGTTTTACAAAATCGAATACAAGGCTATTTTTAAGGCGATAGCGACACTTTATGACAGCAGTCAAGGGGTTGATATCATAACTGTAATTGAGGAGCTTAAAAGGCAGAATAATCTCGAATTGGTTGGAGGGGCTTATGGGGTCATGAGAGTTACTAATTCTGTAGTTAGTTCAGCAAACATAGAAAACTATATTTTGGTGCTAGCTGAAAACTATTTAAAAAGGGAAATGATAACTATATCACACGATGCTTTTTCAAAGTCATTTTTAGACGAAACAGATATTTTTGACCTTATAAGTGCTACTGATGAAAAAATGCAGAAGTCACAAGAGAAGGTTATAAAGGGGATGTCTAAGGATATAACTTTTTATGGGATGCAAGTTTTAGAACAACACGCTACGGTAAAGCATAGTGGTGTTTTGGGAATTAAAACCAATATAAAAGAACTTGATAAGGCTACAAACGGATTAGTTTCTCCAGATTTGATTATAATAGCTGCAAGACCAGGCGCAGGTAAGACTGCATTATGTTTGTCTATTGCTTATAATACTTCTGTCTTGGGAACTGTTCCTTGTGCGATTTTTAGTCTTGAAATGGATGGAGTTCAGCTAGTAAGAAGATTGGCATCTATTGACACCAACATCCCACATGAAAGAATTAGGAATGGTCATACAACAGATAACGAAGATATGCTTCTTGGGGCTTCAATAGACAAGATTTCTAATGCAAAGATTTATATTGAGGACAGAACAAGTATGAACATAAGGGATATCAGAACCAAGGCTTCCCTCCTAAAGAAAAAACACAATATTGGATACATAATTGTTGATTACATTCAATTAATGTCTGGAACTGATGTTAAGAACAAAAGCAGAGAACAAGTAGTTTCAGATATAAGCAGAGGATTAAAGTGTATAGCAAAGGAATTAGAGATACCAGTAATTGCGTTAAGTCAGTTAAGCAGAGCAGTAGAAGCAAGAGCAGATAAGATGCCTCAGTTGTCCGATTTGAGGGAGTCAGGGGCAATAGAACAGGATGCAGATAGTGTTTTGTTTTTAATGAGACCTGAGTATTATGGTATGACAGAACCAATTGAAATAAACAGCGTAGAATATCCTGTACAAAAGTTAGCGATTTGTACAATTGCTAAAAACAGACATGGTTCTACAAAAAATATAGCAGCATAGTTTACTGGGTCAACTATGCAATTTATTAATCATAATTTAAGTTAAAATTTATGTGGAGAGTTTATTTGTTTGAGTTTATTGTTTTAGTAATTGTGTCAAGTTTATGGGCTCATTTACTTGACAAACATAAAAATGAAATAGAAGATGATAAAGAGAAAGAAATGTAAATGTGGATGCGAAAAGTATCCAACATTGGGATACAAAGGGTACTATGTTCACCACTTCCCAGAAGAACTAGAAACAAAAAAAAGTAATAAAATTATTACCGAAAAATCAAAGAGTGAATCATTAAAAGTAGCTGATATCTTATTTGGTGCTTTTATTAAAAGAAGGGATTCTGATAGTAAGGGAAATGTTACTTGTGTATGTTGTGGTTTAACTTATAATCTTAAAGATAAAAGGGGTGAGAAAGATTATGTCGTTCAGGCTCTACACTTTGTTTCAAGAGGCACGTATTCCCAGAGATTCAACGAAAACAATGTACATGCAGGATGCAGCACTTGTAACTTAAAAATGCATCTAGAGCCAACAGGGTTTGCTTATCAGAGATACAGAAGTTTCCTTATTGATGCCCTTGGATTAGATGAAGTACAAAGAATGGAAGAAGAAAAAAACAAGATAGGCAAGATTACAAAATCAGATATAGAATTTATTATTAACAAATACAAAACTACAAAGAATGACAAGTGAAGAAAATCAGTTTATTAAGAAATTAGAAGTTTATCTCGACCAAGATTTTAACGAGTATTCTAGGAATAGGATATTAGGCTATTTAGAAGATTATAAAAAAATCGTACAGGCAAAAAATCCAATAGTGATTTATAAGGATAAGGTAAGGGAAATAGAGGTAATAAAAGAAATACCAATAAGCCCTAAAAATATTCATTCTTACAAGGCATTTATTACAAAAAAAGATTTGATAGAAAATGCTAAAGAGTTATGTTCTATATATGAAATTTCTGTTGATGAATTTATGGATTCGTCTGGTGAAAGAATAAGAAATGATGTAGCTAAAGTAAGAAAAAAGTTTTGCGAAACAATTCATTCAAAATACATTTGTACTAATATAATGCTAGCTAATTTCTTAAAAGTGCATCATTCTACTATAACATATTATTTAATCGGTAAAAAAATTAGAAAATTTAATGTCAAACAAAAAGTATAACCAAGACATTATTTTAATATTGTTATTGTGTATATTTGCTTTACCATCTGTAATAATATATTTATTCACTATTTGGTTACTTAAATACTTATCAATTATATAAATTATGAAACAATTAAAGTGGTTAATAGGGATGTTTTTTATGATTGGATTGCCTTTCCCAGTATTTGTTCCCGATACACACCAATGGTATTTTGGATTTATAGGTTTACTGTCTGCTTTTATAGGTAGTGGAATAACTTATGGTTTTTCAAATTATACAACACATCCTAAATATTTTGGAGACTTAGATAACAAATATGACCCCAAAATAAACCAAGTTTGGATGATGTTTTTTGTATCTGCTGTTGTAAATCTTTTTTGGGCAACAACATATATTAATTAACAAAAATATTTTACACATTATGAAATACATAGACAAATTTTATCACTTTTTTGCAGGTATGGTGGTCTATATTTTTTCAAATATATTCTTTAACGATTGGCTTTCAATGTTGTCTGTAATTGTTATAGGAGCAGCAAAAGAAGCGTATGATTATTATAGTGGTAAGGGAAATCCTGAATGGTTAGACTTTATAGCTACGGTTATTGGTGGATTAGTTGTTTTATTACTCAGTTTATAAACTAAATTAAATGTCAAAAGACCCTATAGTACAGGCTGTACTAGATAAGTACACTAAACGAAGCGAATTAGGCATAACGAAATACGGTACTACTCTCCAAGATAACAATAAGGATAATTATCTCCAGCATCTACAAGACGAACTTATGGATGCAAGCCTTTACATTGAAAAATTACTATCAAAAATTCCCAAACAAGATGGCACAAGCAATACTTAAATACGATTTATCTGATTCAGATGATAGAATGGAGTTTGAAAGAGCTACAAAAGCAGTGGACATGGCTTTAGTGTTGTGGGAATTACAATATAATTATAGAAAAAAGCACCAGCGTCAGCTTGAAGCTGACATTAAGGCTACAGAACGTGAATATGATTTAATAGACACTGTATTTGACGATATATCCGAATTATTTACAGAGCATGGAATTAACATTGACTCATTAATACAATAACTTGTCACAAAATGCACATTTTATCGGTTTTTATCCGTTATAAGACACATTATTTAACATTAAACTAAACAAAATGAAAGAACATTTTCAAGATTCAACATTTTCTTTGCTAAAAGCACTACATCATACCAAAATAGCTATGGAATTTTATGATGACTTAGCAAATAGTTATGAATATGGGGCAAAACAAATAATGTTACAGTACTCAAACAAATGCAAGTGGATTGTTGACAACATACGTCATAGATTGCCAAAAGATATGCTACATCACATAGATAAAGACATGAATGATGCTTTATTTTTTGATTCTATTGAAGATAAATTAATACACTTTAATCAGGAGCAAAAAGATATGATTGAAAGTATAATTGATTTGATTTCAAAAGGTGAAAATATAGAAGTTTCATACATTGAAAAAGCCACCAATAACGGTGGCTAATTCAAGGGTTTTCATGGAAATTATTTTATTCTAAATTCCTTAGGAATATTATCTTCATCCATCATTTCATTGCATGATTTCATTGATATCTCAAACACTTCTTCTTTATTTAAATCAAATGCACTAATAAACTTCCCAAAGTTACATACTAATGGTCTATTTTCGTAAATAGTGCATTCGTTATTTTCTCCAAGTTTTTCACATCTACCATTTTCGTGTTTGTATGGGAAGTGCAGCATTTCTTTATTAGGAGATTCTAGCTTATCAATATTGATAAATAGTTTGTCTATTCGTTTGCAACAGCACCCACACCCACTACATGGGAATTTATCTAATTTTTCCATATTAAAAATCGTCTTGACACCATATAGGTGTTTGTTCCCCAACATAAGCACCTCTCATATTAAATTCAAAGTATTCTATAGCGTCTTCTACATCCATCCCTTCCCCAACTAAATTAGTCAGTATTTTATCTACAGAATAAATTAATCTAATTTGTCCATCCCAATTGTATTCGTATCCTAATACGCATTCATCAAACCCGTCACATTTTAATATAGGTGTGTCTGGGTACTGCTCTAAGATTTGGTCTAATTTTGTCATTTGTTTAGTTTTATTAATGAATAATTATAGTGTCTCCTTCTTGTTCTATTTTTGATGTAAAACCACGCATTACTAATTGAGGCTGCGTTTTATTCCATTTAGTTTCTGTACTAGCAAAACAAACAACAGTTTTACATTGCATACATTGTTTTTTATAGTGTACACTCATGCATTTATTTTGTTTGAAATAATGGTAAAAAAACCTGTATTTTTTGTTTTCTGTTCCCATACAGCAAACATACAAAAAAATATTTACAAAAAAAATATTCTCGTAGAACTTCCCCAACATACCAACAATAACCCTATACTAAAACACTTAGCACATACACTAAACATATTAGCATCACCACAACTTCCCATACTAAATACCTTAGCACTTTACCATACTAACATACTTAGCATAACAACTAAATAACTTAGCACAACTTCCCATACTTACTAAACTACTTAGTATAGATGCAGACCAAACATATGAAACATTTACCTCATAACTTCCCTACCTACATACCTAATTACTACCCACCTTTATACGTTCCACGTGGAACACATACACAAATTCAAATTTGAATATACAAACCAAACCAAGCATCCCCATACCAACATATTATGCGATTTCCTTATGTCTGCGCCACCCCCTCGCTATAGCATACAATGTAAGAAACTCTAAGTACCACTCTAAAAATAAAATCCATATATTTGTGTTCTCGTTTAGTTTAGTTTAGTTTGATTTCAGCCCTGTATTTCTATACGGGGCTTTATATTTATTTTTTAAAAAAGTTTTATAGTATCACAATGTTTTGTATATTTGTGACATAAAACTAAACTACATGAACAAACTATTAGAATTAGGAGAGCCTATCTTCAAACGAATTAAAGACGCTGTACACGAAAGAAAATACAGCCTAGCGTATCAAATTATCCAGAATACTCAACCACCCCCAGAATGGGTTGTAGAACTTCCCTCAAGGTCAAAGAAAGGAGACACCTACAAGACTATCCCTCTAGACATCATGGAAGGAGCTATGAGGGTTATATTTAGTGATGCTCAAATTGGTCTTATATCTTCCCCAACATTTGTACAAGACAAGTCTGGTCGATTTGCCGTAACCGTACAGGTGAACTACAAGTACATATCCTTTGATGAAAGAGCACACAAATTACCTGGTATTGCTACGGTAACTGTCAATGACTTGCAATTACTAGAAATGGCTACACCAAAGGCATCATCAATGGCTGTCAAGAACGCTATAAAGCAGTTGGGCGACTTATTTGGCAAGAGCTTAAATAAGCTAGAAGATGAGCTAGAAATTCCCGAACAAGCTGTTGAACAAGAAGCTACACCAGAACAATTATCAAGTCAGCTAGTGGCTTGTAATAGCCTAGAAGAATTAAAGTCATATAGACTAGTTGTATACTCCAAGGGTACGCCATTAGAACTACAAGACTTATACGAAACAAGATTAAGGAAATTCAAAAACAACTAAACATGGCGCAAGTAAACTGGGATGAGGTATTAATTAGATGCTCCTGCATTGGCAAGATAATGGCAGATGGCAAAGGTTCTGTATTAACAGAAAAACAAGCAGACACATTAAACGAATTGCAAAATAAAGAGTCACGAACTCCCAAGCAAGAAGAAATGCTTCAGTCCTTAATCATAAAGAGGGATGCGCCTCCATCGCTAGGAGATACAGCTATCTCTTACCTAAAAGAAGTATACATATGGGAAAAGTATGGCAAAGAACCTATAGGTGGAGCAGAACGAAGTAAGTACACCATGAAGGGTAAGCTGGTAGAAGAAGAAAGTATTATGATGCTTAGTCGCATAGATTCCCAGACATACTCTAAGAACGATACAAGGTTTAGAAATGATTATTTAACAGGAGAGCCAGACATCATACACCAGAATAAGATAATAGACATCAAATCTAGTTACGATTTTGCCACTTTATTGTCCAACATAGGCAAGCCCTTAAATTCCCTTTACGAACACCAAGTAACAGGCTATATGGCTCTCACAGAGGCTACAGAAGCAGAAGTATGCTATTGCCTAGTTAATATGCCTCAGGAGATGATAAACTCAGACAAGAAGCGTATATTCTATGCATTAAATGCAACCACAGAAGAAAGCCCAGAGTATCTTAGACAAATAGCAAAACTTGAAAATAATACAAGTTTTGATGAAATACCCATTCAAGAACGAATAGTAAGATTTCCCGTACAAAGGGATGAAGAACTAATAAGCAAGATATACAAGAGGGTTGAGGCTTGCAGAGAATGGTTAAAAGAATTCGATAAGTATCACAGTGCAAAATATTAAAGAGTCTCTCCTTTCAGTTGGTTTGTTTTCATTTGATGTCAACCCCTGTTTCTACAGGGGTTTATTATTTTTTGTATATTGCATAAAAAAAACTATGTCAGCAGCTTGGACTAGAAAAGAAGGTAAAAACCCTGAAGGTGGATTAAACGCTAAGGGCAGAGAATCTTACAATAAAGAAACAGGTGGGCATTTAAAAGCCCCTGTAGAATCAGGAGATAATCCAAGAAGAGTATCTTTTGCAGCAAGATTTGCAGGGATGAAAGGGGCTATGGAGAAACCTAATGGTGAACCAACAAGAAAAGCATTAGCATTAAAAGCATGGGGGTTTGCTTCCGAAGAAGCTGCAAGAAAGTTTGCGCAGTTAAATAAAAAATCATAATAGCATCATATTTACTTATGTCCAATTAATGTCCACACAGATTGGGCATTTTTATTTTAATATACATCGTTTTGTATATTTGTTACATTATGATACAAAAAGATACAAATGTAACAGAAGTAGTTAGGATTCCTTCAGACCTAATGAATAAAATTAGAGAGATTTCTAAACAGAATGGTCAGACCCATAAAGGTTATTTGACATCATCTCTTTATTCTGTAGTAAATAAAGACTACAATAAACTTTTAAAAAAACAAGCAAAGAATGCGCAGAAAATACACATTTGACATAACACCCCAAACAAACGTAAGGGCAACTCAAGGGGATAGGATTTTCTTTAGAATCCCAAGAGAAAAATTGCGCCCTGCTGGGTTAAGTAGATTGCTTAGATTGGAGAAGTATAATGACTACAAAACAAGTATTGCTGGGTTAGCCAAACAGCATAAGTTTACATTGCCTGAGCAAAACGTACATATTATATTTTATATACCTGTACCAAAGACCTGGAAGAAGTATAAGAAAGAAGAGATGCACATGAAGCTGCATCAGCAAAAGCCCGATATCGACAATTGCGTAAAAGCCATTTTTGACAGTTTGTTTCTTGAGGATAAATACATTGCCGACTTTAGGGCAACTAAGAGATGGGTAAATCAAAAACATGGATGGATAGACTTTCTGGTTGACTTGCCTGAGTTCCC
>Ga0209400_1001872_pt1 | contig 16393 bp, 34 predicted proteins | sample M_130807_EF_Meta_FD_187313 | JGI IMG/M metagenome (GOLD analysis project Ga0209400, IMG submission 187313) | Freshwater microbial communities from Lake Montjoie, Canada to study carbon cycling - M_130807_EF_MetaG (SPAdes) (version 2) | ecosystem: Environmental > Aquatic > Freshwater > Lake... | reverse complement strand
CAACGTCAACTACGGTTCAGACTATCTATACAACCGCATACAGCTTCAAAACACTTTTGCTGATGTTGCTACAAATGATGTCGCTTCTTCAATAAGTTCTTACGGTGCAATTGTTTATTCTGATACAACCCTGCTAACTAACACGCAAACTGCGTTACAAAGTATTTGTAATGTTCTTGCTACCAGATACTCAGAACCGGAATACCGTTTTGAGTCGGTGGTTATTGAGCTTACCGGTTTGACTTCGGGGCAACAAGCTGAAGTGCTTGCGTTAGAATTGACTGACTTTGTGCAAGTATCTTTTACCCCAAACTTAGTTGGGTCGAACATTTTGAAATACTGTCAAATCATTGGTATTGATCACAGCATTTCAACTTCAAACCACGAGGTTACTTTCAAGTTTTCTTCTGCTGATAACGGCTGGTTGACTTTGGACAACACCGTTTTGGGTAGGTTAGACTTTAATTTATTAGGTTAGGAAATTATGGCTGGTGCAGGATACAAAAGCTTTACAAGTGGTGACATACTCACCGCGTCAGATACAAACACTTATTTGATGCAACAAACCATTATGACTTTTGCATCAGCGGCGGCCCGAACAACCGCTTTAACAGCCCCGTCTGAAGGAATGTTCTCATATCTTGTTGATTCTGATGCCTACTTTGTGTACTCAGGTTCAGCCTGGATGGAGTTTGACATTGTTTGGAAGTCATACACGCCTACAATTGCTGGTGTCACGCTAGGTTCGGGGTACACCCTATCGGCTTCTTACGCGCAACTTGGTGAGCTTATGGTTGTTAATTTCTATTTTGCTTTAGGTGCGACTTCGGCCATTACTGGTGATGTAAGTTTTTCATTGCCCGTAAATCAAGCAAGCAGCAACAGGTCGGGGGCTGCTGGCACGGCCTTGATTTATGATGCTTCTCCGGGTGTTCGATATCCCGGCACGGTGTACATCACTTCAACACCTGGTTACGCGTTTGTTCGTGCCTTGAACTCAGCAGGTACTTACTTAACCGCGGTAGCTTTGACTTCCGCTATCCCTATTGCTGTGTGGGCTACTAGCGATTCCATTACGGCTAACATCAGTTATGAGGTTGTCTAATGGTTAAGGTATTTATTTGTGTTGTTGTTGGCTGCCCTAATGAAAATGTTAGGTATGAGTTGACAGACCCGAAACACATAACGGTTTGTGGCGGTTGCAAAGAAGTTTTGATTGGTGTGCCGGTCAATGACTAACGAACCTATCCCACAGTGGGCCGTTGAACTAACGAAACAAGTTGCAATTCTGAATGAGAAAATCCCAACACACGTTGATTGGGTTGAACGCAATATGAAGGATCACGAAATAAGACTGCGCGCTTTGGAACAGTTTCGTTGGATTCTTATGGGTGTGGCAATAGCTTCTGGTGGCGTTGGCGCGTGGATAGGTAGGATGTTCGTTTGATAAGCCCTGGTACATACAACATAACTTGCCCACAGGGAGCAACGTTTGACACAACTTTTACTTTGACTGTGGGCGGCACGGCGCAAAACCTGACAGGTTATACGTCTGCGATGCAGGTTCGTGATTCTGCTGGTGCTGCGACAGCGTTGCTAAATTTGACGAGTTCTAATGGTGGTATTACTTTGGGTGGCACAGCTGGGAGTGTGTTGGTAACTATTGCTAGTACGGCAACAGCGGCTTTGATTCCTGGTTCGTATTCATACGATCTTGAACTATATTCCGGTTCTGTAACAACAAGAATGTTGCAGGGTTCTTTTAATGTGACTGGAGAAATCACTCGTGCCTGATGTCGTTGTAACAGTTAGCGAAACTAACGCCACCGTTTCTTTGGGTACTTCAGGTATTCAAGGTGCTACGGGTGCTACTGGTGCAACTGGTGCACAAGGGGCTACTGGCGCACAGGGTGCAACGGGTGCTACTGGTGCTACGGGTTCACAAGGTATTCAGGGTATTCAAGGTGCAACAGGTGCAACAGGGGCTACGGGTGCTACTGGTGCAGCAGGTACTAACGGAACTAATGGCACTAATGGCACAAGTGGTGTTATATCTGTTAACTCACCAATAACTAATTCTGGCACTTCAAGTTCTGCTGTTCTAGGTTTAGCGACTACTGTTCCTGATGGCACAACAACTACTGCTTCTGCCGGGTTTGGGTTTATGGGTATTCCGCAGAACGCAACAACCACAGGTTCATACACTCTCGTTGCTGGTGATGCTGGTAAACACATTTACGCTTCGGCTACACGCACAGTTACGATTAACTCGAACGCAAACCTCGCTTTACCGATTGGCACAACTTACACTTTCATTGCTGGTTCAGGTGCAACTATGACTATTGCCATCACTACTGACACGATGTATTTGGCTGGTGCTGGCACTACGGGTTCAAGAACGCTGGCGGCCTTTGGTATGGCTACTGCTGTAAAGATCACCTCAACTGCCTGGATCATTAGCGGTAACGGACTTACATAGTGAGTGGGGTTGTTGCTGGTTTGGTTGGTAGCGTAAAGGCTGCACCTGCTAATTTATTTCCCGACCCTAGTTTTGAATCAGGCACTTTAAATGCAGGTTGGAGTGGTCTTTTTCAAAATACCAGCGTGACTCCACGAACTGGCACTAGAAGTCTTCAGGTTTACTATACTTTTGACTACGATACGGGGGATTTTGCGTCTGGTGGGTCATTTAGCAGCACCCTTTTAACTGTTGGTTTGAAATACTCATTTAGTATTTGGGTTAAAAGAGTTGCAGGAACTATATCGGTTGCTACTTTTGGTGAAACTAAAACTGTTACTCAGTTTTCACCAATAGACGGATATAACCAATTAAAGTGGGAAAATGTAACTGCTGCTTCAACGACATTTAGTGTGGCTATAGACACAGCCAACTTAACCACGTTTTATGTAGATGACCTTGCACTTGTTCAAGGGGCTACCGCACTATGACTAAATATATTGAACCCTTTGCTAAAAAGTTTCGCGGTGACGAATTTGGTAACCTTGCGCCGTATCGTGATGGCAGACCGCATCGCGGTCAGGATTGGCATCCCAAAGATGGCAGTCTGATTCCGGCGATTACTAATGGATCAATCAAAGCTAACGCCTGGTCTGATGGTTTGGGCTGGTACATTGTTCAGTCAACATCTGACAAACTATTTGTTTTGTACGCTCATTTGAAAGCTCAGTCAGGCCGAACAGTTGGCACATACATTCACGCTGGCGAACCCATAGGTAAGGTTGGCAATACCGGTGAGTTTTCAACTGGCTCGCACTTACATTTGTCTATTGGCAAAAAAGTCAATGTTGCAAGCATCCCGTACGCTTTACTTATAGACCCACTAAAACACATCGAGGAAAATAAATGAAACTGTGGTTGAAAGAATTCGTTAGCGTTATTGTTGAAGTTGCGTGGCGTGGCTTTGGTGTGCTGTTGTTTATTGTTGGCACATCGGCTGGTGTTGGTGCTATGGCTACTGGTGACCCGTTTATGGGTGTGGTGATTGCCTGGTGGACAATTATGCTGGGAGTGGTTGCCGCGATTGGTTATGCAATCGCAACTACTGGCCGTGCGTCAAAAGAAACAGTGGCTTCGGCTTCGCGCGATGCGATTGAGAAAGCCAAATCGGAGTCCGAAAAGAAGTAGCAAAAGTCTAAGCTTTATTTCCCCGACTTTAGCACTTCACGTTCTGCCGGTGTTAAGCCGCCCCAAATCATAGCTTCTTCATTGGCCGCTACCGCATACATCGCACAAGCGTTTTTGGCTGGGCATCCGCCACAGTAACTTTTTGCTTGCACTTCGGCTAGGCGTTTAGTTCCCTGATCCGTGTACAGGTCAAGGTCAAACAAGTCGGGGTTACGCCTACATTCTGGTTCTTCCATTTCGTCAATGGCACGGTTCAGGTCGGCCCACAACTTTACGCGCAAGTTGGACATTTGACCGATACCCCCTGAACCTTCCAGCCAAACACCGTTGCGACTTGTGCAGCTTCATAAACGCTTTTAGGTTGGGTTCGTGGCTGGTCAATAAAGTCGCTAAGTTTGCTGGTGCAATAGTCACACTTGAAATCTATTTGGTTCTTGTACTCAATTAGCAAAATGTCTGTTCCTTTCGTTAGGTTATTGACTATAACAAAAAACAGCCGTAATGTGTGAATTGCCCCCACAGTTTCGTGAAGGCAATTCGCAAGGCATTATTGAAAGGAACAAGTTTATGCCTATAACAAGTTTACCTATACAGAAGCAAACAACAGCCTACTGGCTGGGTGACCTGGTGAACGGTAGTTCCGAATGGCACGAAGCCCGTGCAAACGGTATCGGTGGTTCAGAAGTTGGCACGATTGCTGGTTTGAATAAGTGGGAATCTGCATTCACTTTGTGGGCTAAGAAGTGTGGCCTTATACCGTCTGAAATAGCACAGTCTGAAGCTATGGAAGCCGGCTCACGTTTGGAGTCATTTGTGTTGGATTGGTTTGCTGAACTAAATCCTGAACTTGACATAGACCCTAATGTTGGAACTTATCAAGGGCTTCTTGGTTGGGATCACGCAAACCCTGACGCTATTTATCGTGATGGTAAAAAGTGGGGAATCATTGAAGTCAAGACTGCCCGTTTTGAAGATGATTGGGTTGTGCCGCCGAAGGGTGTTGCGGGTGATGTGACTGGTGTGCCTAAGCATTACGCAACGCAGGTTCAATGGTATTTGCGGATTATGGGTTTGCAGTATGCGAAAGTTGTTGTGTTGTTCGGTGGTCAGAAGTTGCGCTGGTACGACATTGATGCGGATACTTTTCAACAAGGCATTGACCTAGCTTTGGCTACGCAATTTTGGTCGTGTGTAGAGAAACAGGAACACCCTGGTTGGGATGGTTCAACTTCTACTTTTGAAACTGTCCGCGCCTTGAACCCTGACATTGAAGATAAAGCAGTAGAGTTGCCTGACGGATTGTGGCGCGACTATTCTGAAGCTTTGTTTGCGTCACGAAACGCTGAAGTGTTGTTACAAGGATATAAGACGCAGGTGTTAGCGTTTATGGGTAATGCCCGTAGTGCTACGTTTGACGGTGTTGTGAAGTGTGTGCGTCAGGCTGGCCGTAATGGTGCAGCCCCATTTCTAGTGAATAAGGATAAGTAAAAATGGCACAGTTCAATTTGAATGATTACGCAACCGTTGATGAACGGTTGGCTTTACTGTATGCGGATCACCCTACTGCCCGTATTGTCACCACCAATTTGACTACACCGGCTGACCGCGCTGTTTCTATGTGGGTTATGAAAGCTGAATTGTGGTTGCTGGATGATTCTGGTTTTGCGTTTCTGAAGTCTACGGGCCACGCTTTTGAAGTTGATGGTGTGGGTATGGCAAACAAGACCAGCGCCCTTGAAAACGCAGAAACAAGTTGTGTGGGCCGCTGTTTGATGTTGGCTGGTTATTCAGGCAACAAAAAGGGTTTGGCTTCCCGTACCGAAATGGAAAAGGTTGAACGTGGTGTGACACCGATTGGGCGCAAGTTTGTTGCTGAAGCTCAGTTGTTGAAGTCTAAGGCTGAACTACGTGCGTTATGGCAAGATGCTCGTCAACTTGATCAGCCTAAAGCCGTGCTAGATGCGATACAAAAACTAGCAGATGATTGCATTGACTGACTTTCAAACCCCTGATTCTATTATTGGTGACCTGGTTGCAATACGGGTTGAAGCCGGTAAGGGCGTGGAAGCGTTGTTTGCTGCTGAACAAAAGCTGATTCAGACTGAACTTGATTATGACCGCGCCTATTCGCAAGCCTTATTAGATGCTCAGGGTACTGTTGTTGATCGTCAAGCATTGGCGCAACTCAATTCGTTGGTTGAACGTGAAGCGCGCGACATCGCCCGTGCTGTTGTGTCTAGGGTCAAAACTAAGTTGCGTATCTTGTCTGAACAGCAAATGTCGGTGCAAACACAGGCTCGTATGGTTGAACTCACCTGGAAAACCAGCGGCCTTGAACGCTAAAATTCGTGAAGCCTTAGTAAAGCGCGATGGTGGTATTTGTTGGCATTGTGGCACTGATGAAGTTACCGTGCAACACCGTGCTAATCGGGGTATGGGCGGTAGCAAAACTATGGACAATCCTGCCAATTTGATTTTGTTGTGCTGGTTTGTAAACTTTGAAATGGAAGCTTCTGACAAAGCTGCTCGTGCCGCTGAAAATTATGGTTGGAAAATTAGCCGTTACGCTGATCCGTTGACTGTTGCCGTGTATCACGCGCCGTCAAGATCGTGGATTTTGCTAGATAATGCTTGGAAGCGTAACCTTATCGTTTAGTTGTGGTTTTGAAAGGAAGAAGTGGAAGAAGGAAAAAATGTTAAATGTTACTGCACGTGTTTTGGTTGGTGATAATCGTGAACGGTTGGCTGAGTTGCCGGCTGGTTCAGTGCAGTGTGTTGTGACTTCGCCGCCTTATTGGGGTTTGCGTGATTATGGCCAAGATAACCAGATTGGTCTTGAATCTACCCCTGCCGAATTTGTTGAACAACTGTGTTTAGTCTTTGATGAAGTTTGGCGTGTGCTGGCCGATGATGGCACGTTGTGGCTAAATCTTGGTGATACTTACTGCACTATTCCACACGGTTCTAAAGGTGTAAATGCACCACAAAGTTTTGAACACAAAGGTAGTCAAAATAGGGGTCAAGATAGAAATGGTGCTGCTACTTCTGGTGGTGGTCACGCAAACAGAAAACCTTTACCTAGTCTAAAACATAAAGACCTTGTTGGTATTCCCTGGCGTGTAGCTTTTGCTTTGCAGGAACGTGGCTGGTATTTACGTCAAGACATTATTTGGGCTAAACCAAACCCTATGCCTGAAAGTGTCACTGACCGTTGCACTAAATCGCACGAATATATTTTCTTGTTAACTAAATCACCTAGATACTTTTTTGATAACGAAGCCATAAAAGAACCCGTAGTGACTGAAACTGGCGGTAAGGGCATCAGATTTGGTGGCAGCAAGTATGGTGACAGCGATGATCCTAAACACGCAACAAAGTCGGGCAACGTTTATGAAGGTGCTGAAACCCGTAATAAGCGTGACGTTTGGAACGTAGCAACTAAACCATATGCTGAAGCTCATTTTGCAACTTATCCACCAGAACTGATTTTGCCTTGCATTTTGGCTGGTTCAAAAGAAGGTGATTTGATTCTTGATCCGTTTAGCGGTTCTGGAACAACAGGGCAGGTTGCTATGCAATTAGGCAGAAACTATGTTGGTTGTGAACTTAATCCCGAATACGCTTCCTTAAGTGAAAAGCGTTTGACGGATGCGATTGGAATGTTTGGAAGTGTCGAAATTGTTTAAAGAAGAAAAAGAACCCGTTTACAGCCAATACCGTCTAAGAATGGTGGCTTGTGACCGGTGCGGTATAGACGCGTTCAGCCAAGAAACTTGGACAAAACAAGTTGAACGTGGGCGCGGTGATTCAAAGCTATGTGCCGATTGCAAACGTGTCACTAATGGCCCTGTTATGTCTATTCGCTATTTGATACCTGGCTTGGTTGGTGTATGCCAAATCTGGCACGGCGATTTTGATAGCGAAGATAATCCTTTAGATGCAAACGGTAATCGGTTTGCTGGTGATGTTGCGTTGTGTGGTCATAAAGACTGTGTGACGGGGCTACACCGCCCCGAAATGATTATTGCTAGGGCTAGGCGTGGCACTTCTACTAGGGCTTCTATCAGGCGCAGGAAGTCTTTTAGCCTAGAACTGTGGATGGCTGTGGCTGAAGGGTCACGTCAACTATGAGCGTTGAAGCTATTTCGCTGGTGCTAAATCACTCACAAGCAACCGGTAGGGCAAAACTTGTTCTTATCGGTATTGCAAACCATTTAGGGGATCAGGGTTCGTGGCCTTCAATTGCTACGCTTGCACGTTACGCAAACGTGTCTGAACGGTCTGTGAAGCGTGACATTAAAGACCTGGTTGAGATGGGTGAACTGTGTGTAGAAGTGAACGCCGCGCCGGTTGGTGGGCAATACAAAACTAACCTTTATTGGATAACAATTGACCCGTCAGGGGTGACAGATTGGGTAAGCAGGGGTGACAGATTGGGTAATCAGGGGTGTCAGGTTTTGCAAACAGGGGTGACAGCTAGTGGCACACTAAACATAATTAACCATATAGAACCATTATTAAAGAAAAAGGGTTTTGATTCTGATTGGAAACCTAGTGCTGAATTGGTTGAATGGGCCAAGAAGACTAACCCGAATCTTGATGTGCCAGATGCCGTTGAACAGATGATTGATTACCTTCTTGCTACTGGTAAAGCTTCAGCAGTAAAAGACATTGACGCGCGGTTTCGTACTTGGGTTCGTAACAGTGTAAAGTTTGGTAAACCGATAGCAAAGGAAAAAGAAGCTGTGAAATATATTGGTCAAAGACTATGAACCTTGAATTGGCCGTTGTTGGCGCGGTTCTTTTAGACGCAGGTAAGAACCTAGACGAACTTAGTTTGCGGTCTTCTGACTTTGATGATCCGCGTTTGTCTGCTGTGTGGTCTAAGTTTCTTGAAAATCAGTCGCAGGGTATTCCGTGTGACACGTTGTCAATGATTGCGGTCTTCCCAAAGTTTGCTGATTTGTTTTATCAGGCAACTTCAGCAGCGCAGTCACCAGCGTCAGCTTCGTTCTATGCCAAAAAGGTTTTTGACGCTTCGATGCGTAGGCAAATAAAGTCAACCGGCTATTTGCTGCTTGACGTTTCGGATGGCGATAACCCTGAACAGTTACTTGAATTGGCGTACACGAAGTTAGATGCCGTTGCAGAAAATGAGCAAAATGATGATGTGGTTTTTGCTGGTGAATCGTTTGCTGAGTATTTTCCGTCTTTGGGTGAACGGCAGTTCTACGCAACATCAGGTTTGAATTCCTTAGATGAAATTTTGAATGGCTTTAGACCTGGTGGGTTGTACGTTATCGGGGCTAGACCAGCGGTGGGCAAGACTGTTGTTGGGTTGCAAATTGCGTTTGGGTTGGCGCGTAATGCGATGGCATTACCTAAAGGTGAAGCTACTGGTGCTGTGGCTTTTCATTCTTTGGAAATGTCTAAGCGTGAGTTGTTGAACCGTTTGACTGCTCAGGTGTTCAACTACCCACTAGATCGCATTGAGCGCGGTCAGATAAATCCTGTTGAGAAAAAGCACATAGACAAGGGCCGTGCAGAAATGGGCCGTATGTTGGCAATCAATGACCGGTCTAGTCAGTCTGTTGCTTCTATTCGCCGCTATGCCCGTTCTATTATCCGCAAAGGTATTCCGTTGAAGGGCATTGTTGTTGACTATTTGGGTCTGATTGCGGATGTGCAGGTTTCTGGTCGTTCCCGTTACGAAGCTATGACTTTAGTGAGTGGCGCGATGAAGGGTTTGGCTAAAGATTTGAATGTACCTGTTGTGTGTTTGGCGCAGTTGAACCGTAATGTTGAAGGGCGTAAAGAATCTGCACCGGTGATGGCTGATTTGCGTGATTCGGGTTCGATTGAGCAGGATGCAGATGTTGTGATGTTGTTGCATCGCAAGGCGGCGATGAACGCCTCTGATGAATCTGTGTTGAATGTGTTGCAGATTGTTATTGCCAAAAATCGGCACGGTCAAACAGGTGCGCTAGATTTCTTTTTTGAAGGTGCGTACAGTCGCATCAGCGAAGCCAAACACTAGGCTTAAGATGTGTATCAGTTTGCTCAGTGTGTTCGCTGTGGTTTCCGTTGGGAGATCACGGCTAAACGAAACAACCTGTACGCAAAGTGCGAGTCTTGTAAAACGCGTAAACGTGAACGCATTGAATATGATGGTGAAGCGTGTCTTGCGTGGCAAGGTGAGTTTGATTTGGAAAATAATCCTATGATGGATGGTCTGATGTATTTGCCAGGTGCAAGATTGTGCCAGCACAAAGACTGTTGTAATGTAAACCATATTGTGCCGTTGAAAGGAAAAGAATAATGGCTTTGAACATTGTTATTGATGAAGTTACTGTTACTGGTTGGGTAAACAAGTTGCTAGGGGATAAAGGATTTGAGCTTGCTCGCCCTATTAGCAAAAAGAATGATGCCGGTGTATGGGAAGAACTAGGCAAAAACTATTTTAAGGTTTGGATCACGGGGCAACCTGTTGAATTGAACCAGCGCGTTGATGTTGTGGGCCGTCTAAGTATTCGGGAAACAGAATTTGAAGGCAAGACCCGTGTTGAGCTTCACGTATCTGCTACTTCAGTTACTGCGCGTCAGTCAAACAAGCAACTTGCTAGTGATTGGGTTACCCCTGTTGATGTGAGCGAAGCCCCGTTCTAATGATTCAAATCCTATTTGCGTGGGGTTACGGGTTCGTCTTGTATATGTTGTCTTGGTATTCTACGCAACCGGCGTGGTCAATAGTTGGTTACATTTTGTCTGCGTGGATGTTTATTAGTGGCAGTATTGCTGCTTGGAATAAAGCGCGTGAAGACGATTAGTTTCAATGTTTCAGGCATCCCGATTGGTCAGGGTTCTATGAAACATATCGGGGGTGGCAGAATGATTGCGTCTAACGATAAAGCTTTACGGGCGTGGCGGTCAGATGTTGCAACAGCGTACCTGGTTGAACAGAACCGTTTAGGTGAGTTAGTGCAGTTTGCTGGTGCTGTGAAACTGAATGTCAAGTTTTGCGTGCAACGGTCTAAGGCCGCTGAGAAACGTGCCTATCCGGTAACACCCTATGATCTTGACAAACTGATTCGTGGTATCGGTGATGCGGTTAGTGTAAACGCGTCTTTGCTTTTGAATGACAGTCAGATTGTGGTCATTGAATCTTCAAAGGTTTTTGCGGATGGTTGTCCGTTTGGGGCGCACATAACTGTTACCGAATTGTGACCAAAATTGTTTGTGTAAATGCTTCCGCAAACCTGGTTTATCTGCTTGAATGTACTTACAAGGAAGTTCAAACAAAGGAAATCAAATGAATACCAAGCACAAAGTTTCAAAGAAACTAAGCCAGACACACAGCGAAACAGTTATCGCAGAATGCACTTGCGGATGGTATTACTCGCTAGGCACTTACAGCATTCACAGCAAGTCGATGCGCAAAGTGCGTCAAGAACTTGACTACTTTGTTCGCGACCACCTTGAAGAAGTTAAGGTTGGTGCGTAATGAACGAGGCAGTTTTTGACGCGATGCAGCTTGCCAAAATGATTGACGGCTTCTACCAAGACGAAGAAAAATCTAAAAACAAAAACTTAGATTCTGTCTGGCAGTGGAAGTATTACTGTCAGGCACAAGATCGTTGGCTTGCTGTTCCAAAAGCTATTGCCGATTGGCAACGCACATACTACGCAACCGATTGGGTTTCAATGACTTACGGGTTGCACCGTGATTCCATTGAACGCTGGTTGGCGGAACAGAAATGAAAACCGTTGCCGTTATTGCTGCCACACTTTTGATGATGTGGTTTGTTGACACGTTCCCTAACATCACCGCTGGCATTATTGGTGTGGGTGTGCTGATTGGGTTCGTGGCCTTGTTTCGGAAAGCCTGGAAACTATGAGCAAGCACAGGGATACGCCGAACCGTTTGTTTTGGTGGCAACGTTACACGCAGTTGAAGCATCGTGGTTATTACTTGTTTTTGAAAGTACAAGGGAAGGTTAGGGAATGGAAGAACTAGATCGTTGGCGTGAAGCTGGTAAAGCTGTGGGTATCAAGTTGGGTGTGGTGCAGGAACGTGAACGCATCATCAACCTGGTTTACAAGTTTGAGCCAGAGTTGTTTACCAAAGGCGCAAGCGATCGTGACATAGAAGCTTTCAACTATGCCATCTGGCAGTTTCGCTACAAGTTAGTGGATGCCATCAAAGGAGAGAACAAGTGAAAGCACCTATTCGTTTAGACGCGTTTGAAAAAGGCCAAGCCGCCGAACAAGAAAGAATCATAAAACTACTCACCGACTTGAACGCCATACGCCGTTGCGCTGCCACAGGTGAATTTGTTGCGTTTGATACTCACGGCGAAAAAGTCATTTACCTGACCGGATTGGAAAACAAATGACTATTCGTTGTGTAGTGCTAGTCACCGGTGGGTTTGATCCGTTACACAAGGGCCACGTTGCATATCTTGAAGCAGCCTACAAACTAGGTGACCACCTTGTTGTTGGCTTGAATAGTGATGCCTGGCTGAAACGCAAGAAGGGCAAACACTTTTTAGACTTTGAAGACCGTGAAGCTGTACTAAATGCATTATGGATGGTTGACGAAGTTATAGAGTTTGACGATTCTGACGGGTCGGCCATAAAGTTTATTGAAAGCCAATTGAACACGTTTGATGAAATACCTATGTTGTTTGTAAACGGTGGTGACCGCACTAAAGAAAACATTCCTGAAATGCGGTTGCAAGATGACCGTCTAGAATTTGTGTTTGGTGTTGGTGGTACTGAAAAACTAAATAGTTCGTCTGAGTTACTAAAACGATGGGAAGAAAAATGAGTGAAGAAACACCTGAAATGATTCTTATACCTAGAACTGAGTTTTTGAAGTCAACAATAGATGCTTGCAATAACGGGGCCGCTGCTGAACGCGCTGGTATTCGTGACCGGTTGCTTGTGATTCGTGATTTGACCGCGCCTGGTTCTGAAGCAAGTCTTGAACTAGGTAAGTGGGTGCGTGAAATTGAGCCAAACCACTAAACCTTTTGACCTGACTGCTGCCGTTGACTTATTGCGGTCTGATCTTGTTTGGTCTGACGATTTTGACACCCTGCGTGATTCGTTGGCTAACCTACTTGAACTGATTTCTATGCTTCCAGCAAGCCAGGTGCATAAACTTGAACCAGCACTTTATTTGCTTGTTGCAGATTTGCTGGATGACGGGCAAGTGTTTGCGGAAAGGTCTAACTAATGCTGGAAGGTATTACGCCACCTAAAAAGATGTGGCCTTGCTCATACCGGTCAGTTTTTGAAAGCCTGTCTGACGTAGATGGCAAACTTTTACAAGAAGCTGTAATGAACCCTGAATGGCCCTACGCAACTTTAGAAGAAGTGTTGCGTGAGCGTGGCGTTAAACTTGCTGCTAATGGCATTAAACGTCACCGAACAAAGGCCTGTTCTTGCTGGAAAATCTGACCCCTGCCCCGAAACAAACTGTTACCCCGTTAGGCGCGGTAGCCGTAGAGTTTGACGGCGTACAAGGTACAGCCACTACACCTGGTTTACCCGAAGGTGCAGACTTTTCGCAGTTTCTCATAGACGCTGGTTATTCTCCTGACGAATACGAAGTGATAGGTACACCGCGCACTTCACGTTGGCAACGCTATGACGGTGATTGGCTAACTTCATACCGGTTCAACTTTCGCCGCATAGTAACCCTGCCTAATTTGCCGTTGCTGTATGCCGAAGCAAAAAAGAAAACAAACTTAAAGCCTGTCAAGGCCGTTGGCGATAAAGCCCTAGTTGTGTGTTGGTCTGACTTGCAGATAGGCAAGGTTGATTACAGGGGCGGTGTAACTGAACTGCTTGCCCGTGTCGAAGCTGTAAAGAAGCAACTGTTTGATGTGATACGGCGCGAGAAACCGTCACAGATTGTTGTGCTGGATGTAGGTGACCTGATTGAAAACTTTGGCAACGCCGCTAACTTGCAACAGCTTCGCACAAATGACCTTTCGATAATGCAACAAATTGATTTGGGTACAACTATTCTGTTTGACTTATTGAAAGCTTTGGCTGCCCTTGTGCCCAACATTGTGTATGCATCTGTTGGGTCGAATCATTGTCAATGGCGTGTGCAGAAACAAGTTGTGGGTACGCCTACGGATGATTGGGGTGTGTTTATTGGCCGTCAGTTGGCACGGTTAGCATCTGAAACCAAGTTGCCAATCAAGTTTTTTGAACCACAGACACACGATGAAGCTTTGACCCTTGACGTGTTTGGGCATCGTGTTGGTTTGATTCACGGGCATCAGGTTGGCAGACCGGAACAGTTGCCTGACTTTTGGCGTAAGTCTTCGTTTGGTCACTCACCTATTGCTAACGCTTCTATTCTGGTGACCGGTCATTTTCATCACTTGCGCGTAACTGAATTGGGTATGGATCAGCAAGGCAATTCAAGGTTCTGGATTCAAGCCGCAACACTTGATAATGGGTCTGGCTGGTATCAGCGCATTTCGGGTGAAGATTCGCAACCTGGTCTTGTAGGGTTTGTTGTTGAGCAGGGTAAGCAGTTTACTGGTTCGGTGTTCAAGCTGGTGGCGGTGTAGTAGTTTAGTTTTGGGTTGATTTGGATATGCAGGTTCTTCCTTTGTATGTTTTCCTTCCACCTGTCCGTGTTCGATTCATGGCAACCCACTAGGCCGTAGTGAAGGAAACTTAATGCCTGTCTATGATTATCGTTGCGATAAATGCGGTAATGAACGCACACAGTCAATCAGTATTAAAGAAACAGATTTTAAAGCTATCTGTCATTGTGGCGAGCAAATGAAGCGCGTGTATGTTGCACCGGCTATCAAGTTCAATGGGTCAGGCTTTGATTCAACTGATAAGGGTGGCAAATGAGCGTTTACTATCAGGATGATTTTGTGACGCTGTATCACGGTGATTGCCTAGAACAGACTGCTTGGTTGGATGCTGAGGTTTTGGTTACTGATCCGCCTTACGGTATTGCGTGGGCTGGCGTTACTACTGGTGTAAATAAAGGTTTCCACAGGTTTGCTGACGGTATTAAAAATGATGAAAACCCAGAAACAAGGGATAAAGCTTTAGCGTTATGGGGTAAGAAACCTGCAATAGTGTTTGGTTCTTGGAAGATAGCCAAACCCGAAAATGTTCAACACCGTCTAATCTGGCATAAAGCAGGAATGCCACCGGGTGCATTGAACGCCCCATTTATGACGCAAGATGAGGAAATATACATTTTAGGTAAGGGGTTCAGGCCTTCATCACCACCACAACGTTCAGTGATTACAACAAACGAACATAGGGGCCTTGAGGTCGGCAAGATAGGCCACCCGACACCTAAGCCTTTACAACTTATGGAAATACTGATTGACCGTTGCCCTGAAGGTTTGCTTGCTGATCCGTTTGCAGGTTCAGGGGCAACACTCTTAGCAGCACGAAACTTAGGGCGTAAAGTTATCGGCGTTGAGTATGAAGAAAAATACTGTGAACTGATAGCCAAACGATTGAGCCAACAAACATTTAGTTTTGTAGCAACCAAACCACCCGTAGAAAAAATAAAACAAATCAGTTTGTTTGAAAATTATGGCAACTAAAGTCTTTGTCTTTGACCTTGATGGCACATTAGCCGAATCAAAGCAGCCTATACCTGACGCAATAGCAGTAATGCTGGCAAACCTCGCACTTCAATTTCGTGTGGCCATTCTTACTGGTGGCACTATGGGTCAGGTCAGTTCACAAGTACTTGACCGGCTACCCTTGAACACACCGATAAGCGTTTACGCCTGTTCAGGCACAACATACCAGCAACCAAACCAGCAACCTGTAACCAAAGCTTTACCACTAGCAGACAGACGTGCAATAACTACGCTGCTCACAAACGTTGTTACAAACTTGGGCTATTGGTGTCTTGACCCTGTTGGTGACATTATTGAAGATCGTGTGAGCCAAATCACTTACAGCGCATTAGGGCAACACGCCTACCCCGACCTAAAGAAAAGGTGGGATGCCGATGGGAAAAAAAGAAACCACATAATCCAACACTTGCAACCGCACTTAGGTGACTATGTTGCACACATAGGTGGAACAACCAGCATAGACATCACACACAAGGGCCACAACAAACAAACCGGTATTGAACTAATCGCTAAACACTACGGGGTTAGCACTAAGCAAATAACGTTCATAGGCGATGACCTACAACCTGGTGGCAACGACTACCCCGTAACCCTAACCGAAGCTACCTGCATACCAACACGCAACTGGCTACACACAATACAAATAGTAAATGACCTGACCCGTGAGTAGATTCCCCAAACCTTGCTTAGACTGTGGCCGCCTGACCGCGCCTGGTTACAATCGTTGCAACCAACATCAAACACGCATAGACCAACTGAACCAAATACGCCGCGCCGAAGTAAAGAAGAAAACAAATCAATACGGGGGCAAGTATCAGCAGTTAGCCAAGATAGTGCGAGCAACTACCATAGCGTGTGCCATCTGCGGTGAAGGTGCAAGATGGGGTGACCCGTTTGAAGCTGACCACATCACACCAAGTATCGAAGTAACAGACATAAGCCAACTGCAAGGCGTACACAGATCGTGCAACAACGCTAAATCAAACAAGTAACCCCAAAACAACCACCAGCCCTTGACCAAACCGGTCAGGGGTTTTTTTCATACCCCCCTGCCCATTGACGGGGGGTGGGGTAAATGTCTATACAAAAATCTGACCAAGAC
>Ga0209400_1001871_pt1 | contig 16394 bp, 23 predicted proteins | sample M_130807_EF_Meta_FD_187313 | JGI IMG/M metagenome (GOLD analysis project Ga0209400, IMG submission 187313) | Freshwater microbial communities from Lake Montjoie, Canada to study carbon cycling - M_130807_EF_MetaG (SPAdes) (version 2) | ecosystem: Environmental > Aquatic > Freshwater > Lake... | reverse complement strand
CGGTGGTCCCGACCAGCATGGCGGGCACGGTGCTGTTGTACTGGCCAACCTTCGACCTTTGGGATACCCACCCACGTGTCTACTGGGAGAACGGGAAGTGCGCGGCGATGCTCTGGCCAAACGGGCCCGGTCTGAGACGGGGCAACTGGACCTTCTATCATCCCGTTTTGGGCTGGCAGTACCCGCCGCTCGTCACGGGACTGGGCTCGGATCACACGATCATCGACTCGATGGCCTTCCACCACCTCGTGTGGCGCGGCGACCAAGGCACGGGCCTAAGTTCGGCGATCACGACCGAGCTGGGCACGATGTACGACTCGTACGAGGGCCAGTCCATCGGCGTAGTCGACAAGTTCAGCACGGGGGTATTGCTACCCAAGGGGACGGACGAAACCGTCCGCGATGCGCTCTGCAATTCGTTCAGTGAGTGCCCACCGCTTTCGCTTTTCCCCGCGCGTCGCTACACCGCGAACTGGCAGCCGACCGGATCCTTTGCCCAAGTGGTTTACGACTCGGTGTACGAGACGCATCCCGTGGTCTCGCCATCTGGCGCTCGGGTGAAAGTCAAGAACCCTGGCGGGGCGCTGGTCGGCTTAGCGGACCCAATGGCCCCAGCAGGGTGGTCAGTGTGGAACTACGCGCCACGGCTCTCGGTGGACGGTGAAGATGATGCTTGGAAACTCTGGAGCGGATCCACGGACCTTGCGACGGTGCGGCCGTGGTCAGGTTGGACGGTGGTAAGCGCGGCGCTCACATCGACGGGCGCAGGTCAGTACAGCGAGCGCACACCCGATGGCCGGTACATGGTGGCGACCATCGAGAATGCCGACGTGCGATTCCGCCGCGCCGCGCACTCGGTTCCCGCAGGCAATGTCTGGGCCTCGGATCAGGTGGTAACGAGCTTCGGCGACGTGCGGCAAGTGTCGTTCGCGGTGAGCCTGGCCAACCAGTCCGTGACCATGGTGATCATCCGCGAAATCGCGGGATCGTTCCAAGCCTGGCGCGGGACCTCGGACGACTTTGGCGCGACTTTTGGAGGGTGGACATACGTGGCGGACGCAAGGCGAATTTACAACGGCGCGGGGGCGGAAGGATCGATGTACGAGGTGTATTTTGTCTACGATTCGGGATCGAGCGGGCCAGGCCGCCTCTATGGCAAGTACCGAGGGCCGGGCGACACCGCCTACTGCGCTCCCTACCTCCTGAAAAACGACGCGGGGGCAAACCTGAAGCCCGCTGAAGTCTATGCGTGGTCGAACCCGACGCAAGCCAGGGACGGCCAGGCTCGGTGGCTAATCACGCTAACCGTGGACGGAGAGACCGACCCCTCGACGTGGTTCGCGACCGACCTACCGCCAACGACCTTTATGAGAGTGAGCTGATATGACCTACAACTTCGCCACACCCGTGCTTCCGCTACCGATTGCGCCTACCCAGGTGCCCGCCATTGCCTCGTGCTCAGGCACCGCGACCACCGGGATCATGCCTATCGGCATGGACGACTTTTCCCAAGGCCAGACGAGCGGGGTGGCGCAAATGCTTAACCAAGTGCTCGCGATGATCACCCTCGCCGGACTTTACGGCGGCAGCGGGCACGGGATCGTCTCAGGACTCGCGCTCAACACGGGGGCGTCGCTGGCGCTTGCCGTAGACGCGGGGACGGCCATGATCGGAGCGCCGATCCAGTTCGCGGGCGGATCCATCGCGGTGCCCGACAACACCACCTACGTGCGGATCTGGCTCAAACAGGACGGCACGCTTGCCTATGGCACTTCCACCGCGCCACCGGACGCCACGGCGCTATTTCTTGGCACCGTAACCACGGCGTCGGGGGTCATCACGGTCGCCGATGGCGCGGGCCGGGTCGAGATCAAGGCCGGGACCCTCCAGCGACGCACGGCAGACCTTGGAGCGCCAACCGACGCGCCACCGGCAGGTATGTCGTTAGTCACGCGAACAAACGCAGGCTTCTATCGGTGGGATGGCGTAGCCCATAACCCGGTGGGTACGCCGGTCAACACGCAGACCCTCACGGGGAACTTGACCTTGGATCAGTACGCGGCACCAGTGCAGGCGCTTACCCCGTCTGGGGCCAACCGGAACGTAACTCTGCCGTCCTCGCCAGGCGTCGCGGACTTGCTCCGGATCATCAACAAGGCCGCTACCGGCACCTATAACATCGTGGTCAAGAATCCCGATGGCTCCACGCTCGTGACCCTCACGCCCGGTCAATCCACGCCGGTCATGTACCCGCTGGTTGGCGGCGCAAACGCCACGCCGAAGTACAGCACCGCGACGCCGACCGTCGTCACCCCCTAAAGCTTCTCCTCCTCTCGCTGCTCCGCCTCGCTCTCGGGAATTTCCGTGGCGGGGCTTTTTGTGTTCGGAATCAACCATGAAAAACTCACACAAGCTTTGGCTCGCCGTCGTGGCGCTGCTGCTCATGTCCCTCACGTGGGCGGGGCAGGGGGCGCCCTCCGTCGATACCCGCGGCGTCGCTCCCGACATCAACCGCTTTGCCTTCCTCGGGGTCTCTGGCGCGGTTACCGTGAACGGCTACTACACCACCGCTTATGGACTTCGAACCGGCAACGCGTTTAGCCTATCGGTTCCCGTGGGCAACGGCTCCAACGCGGCGGTCGGGTTCGCCTCGATCCCTGCTGACGCCACCGGGGTGATCTTCCGATCCTCGGGCGACCTGTACTACTCGGCGGCGACCAGCAACACGGATATGACCGCGAACTACGCCAATTACCCGAAGATCATCGCGATCCCTGATGGCTTCAAGCTGGGCAAATAACCATGAAGAGAATTCTCCTAATTTTTGCGTTGGTGCTGGGGTGCTTTGCTCCCGCGCTCGCGCAGTTCGGCATCAGCTACGGGCAAGGGGACTACCGTTGGGGTGGCGCTGGCAAGATCATCGCCAATCCCTCGACGTTCCCGGGGATCGTCCAGCCCGTCACGATTTACAAGACTCCGGACGGCTTCACCACCGACCTCGATCCATCAAAGAACAAGAACGCGCTAGGCTCGGCAACGGTGGGCGCGGGCATCTACTACGTCTCACCATCCGGCAGCTCGGGAAACACGGGCCAGCCTAATTCGCCGCTCCATATCGACGCGGCGCTAGCCAAATCGGACGTAGTCGAGATTCGTTTTCTTTCCGGTGAGTACCGCCGAACTTCGGCTTCGACCGTGGTCACCAAGTCGGTGAACTTCGTCGCGGTCGAAAGGGGCGTGAAATGGACGGCCTGGAACACAGACCTTAGTTGGACGCTCCTTTCGGGGAACATCTACCAGACGACGCGTTCGACCGTTCAGATTGTTGCCGACGGCGCTTCTGGCGTCGTCGATCAGTTCGGGCGCAAAGCCGTGTACAAGTACATGGGTGCCACCTCTGGCTCTATCACCGGCCCCGGCCAATGGGCGACAGACGGCGCGACCGTCTGGGTTTGGCCTGCCGATAACCGGGCCATGACCGGGACCGACACAAACATCCGTCTCGGGATCAACGCGGGTGGCACCTGTCTCAACATCCAAGGCGGCATCAACGTCTACGCCGAGGGCATCGACTTCGAGGGCGGCGGCTCGACGACCGGCGGCGGTCGTGCGATGGTTCAGGTCTCCAGCACGGCGGGCGGGAATCCGACCTTTACGGCCGTAAATTGCTCGGCGTCGTACAGCGCAGACAATGGCTTCGGCTCCACCGGCGGCAGTTGGATCACGCTCGTAAATTGTGTTACCCAACTCAACACCGGCGATGGCTTCGGATACCACTACTCCGCGACCTACTCTGCGATCCCCACAGCCCTCGAAATCGGGTGCCGCTCGTTCAACAACGGCTTCGACTACCAGACGACGATTCAATCGGTCGATGATAACCGGAACGGGTTTACCATCCACGACGGCATTGACGTCGTGCGAGTCAACTGCCTCGCTTCGGGGTCCTACGGGCCAAACTTCGCCGACACCGGTACCGGCTCCTCGTCTTGGAACGTGAATTGCACTTCGCGGGCGGCTCGGGGTCCGACTCGTGGCTATGGTTTCCACGCGCTTGATTCTGCATCCGTAAATACCGATTCGTGCACGTCGCTCCAGAACCTTCTCGGACAGTTCCGGGCAGAAGGCTCGGCCACGATCACCGATTCGAATTCGGTGGCGTTCGGCACTAACCTTTGGGATAACAACTCTGGCGCGGGCACGATCACGGCGTCGGTGGTCGCTCCAATCTCCATGCGGGGATCATTCGACGACCAGCAACGGGTGTTACCGATCGCGGTCGAAACGTCGGTTGCTCAGTCGTACACACTGAACGGCGGCACTCGGCAAATCACCGCGACCGGCGGAAGTCTGGTCGTGGTGAGCGGCTCGACGACCTCGACGACGGTCCTGCTGCCTGCGAACCCGGTCCTGAACCAACGGTTTGCGATTGTAAATCCTGCCACGGTTGCATGGACTCTATCCGGGAATGGATTCAACATTGACGGCGCGGCTACCGTGTCAATGGTCGCGGGCATCGGTAGAACGGTTATTTGGACCGGTACCGAATGGCGTTCGCCGACGTTAACGCTTGCTCAGATGCTCGCCAACGCTAACACGTGGTCAGCGGCTAACACGTTTTCCGCCACTACCACGTTTAACGCCCTTGCATCAATTCAAAGCCTGTTGCGAATTAAACCCCAGGCGTTTAGCGGCGCAGGCACCATTGTTAATACTAGTGGAGCGCAAATTGAAAAAACGGGCGCAGGTGCCTACACATTGGCGCTTCCGACCGGCCCATCAATTGGCGACACGTTTTTCTTTTACGATGTTCAGGGCGACGCGGGGGCGAGCAACCTGTCAATTAGCTCATCGGACAAAGCGATCAACGGCACAGCGGCGGGCGGTGGCTCGGTCGTGATTCTGAACAAGAACAACGGCAGCGGCATGGTTCGCTATGCATCGACCGGCAAGTGGATAGCGACTGCCTTCTAAGGTAGCCTCGCGGCTTGATGCTTTCCGCCTCACTCTTTCGGGGGTGAGGCGGGATTTTGCGTTTAGGTGGTGGCTTTTTCGCGTTCGATCAGCTCACGTATCCACGTGGAGCCGCCACGGGTTTTTACCCACTCCCGCATTTCGGGGGTAAGGCGCACAATGATCGCGGCGGTGAATTCGGCGGTACCGGGCTTGCGTCCGCCGCCGGGAGCACGTTTGCGTTCTGGCTTCATAGTCTCCCGTGCTCGGCGGCAAGGCGCACAATGCGAGCAAGGTCGTTTACGTCGTGGCCAGTAGGCTGGTCAATCCACTCGACGACGCCGAACTGCCTCCCATCGTGGAATGAGCAACCGGCGGGCGGGGTAGCGATCCTCGGATCGTCGGGACCGGTTACGGCTTGCAGGACAAAACGCGGATAGGCAAGGCGAACGGTGGTGTCGCCCTCAGTGATGTGAAGGGGAATCACTTCCCGAGCACTCGGCAAGAGCTTTCAACGAGCGGCTTCAAGGCGCGGTTTGCAACTGCATCGGCACCGACTAACCGGCGAAGCTCTTGTTCGGCTTTCTTCCATGGCGAACACCGACGACCGGGATTAACGCGGAACGTGCGATCCTTAGCTTTGATTTCCCAGGCACCGGACCCGTCGAAGGTTCGTGACCCGGTGCAATCGAATGTCAAATCCAGGCGATTCTGTCGGATGACGATGGTTCGGCTGGTGTCAATGTCGGCGTATTTCATTTCGCTCTTTTCTCGCTAAGCCCTTTCGGCTATGGGTTTATTATGCGATATCTAATAATAAAGCGCAAGGGGTAACGGTGAATTTTCTCGACTTTTTTGGGGGCGAGTGTCAGAGTGTCAAATTAAGTGTCGCTAGACGCGTTTCTACCGGTTCTTTGAGGCTTGTTGACGCGGTTTGAAGGGGTCGCCAAACGTTACCAATTCGGTATGGAGAATCCCCCCCTCTCCGCCATTAGGTTCGATTTCGGTGGTTTGACACTCTAAAGTGAGTGTCAGCGTAGACGGACTTCTACGGAAAACTTGCCAAACCCGAGCGATTCCGAGAGCGTTTCGACCGCTTGCTCTCTTCGCTCTTTTGTCGCGTCGGTGTAGAGAAGGGACATGTCGGGTTTGCTGTGTCCAAGCACCGCCGCGATCTGGAGCATGTCGCAACCGGCGGCATAGAGTAGGCCAGCGGCTCCATGGCGGAGGTCGTGAAAGTGCCAGTCGGAAAGCTTCAGCTCGTCCCGGACCCGCGCCCAGTGCTCCGTAATCGTGTCTGGCACCCAAGGCGCTCCGGCACGTGTGCATATGTACTCGTGGTCGAGGTTGCCGCGTCGGTCGATCTCTTCAATGATTCCGGGAGTAAGCCGAAGGGTGCGGCGTGACTCGGTGGTCTTCAGCTCAGTCTCGATGACTCCGTGGGGTCTGATGGCTTGGCGCTGGCGAAGTATCCTCAGTTCGCCCCGCTGCCGATCAAGGTCCGACCAGCGAAGGGCGGCGATTTCACCACGGCGAAGACCCAGGACGGCGGCAAGGAACACGGGCGCAGATAGCTCAGTGCCAGCGGTCGCGGCAAAAAGCGCTCCGGCGTCGGCAACGGTCAAGACTCGTTCCCTTTTCCTCGGTGGACTTGGCACCCGGACATGGCTCGCGACGTTGTGAGTAAGCAGACCTTCGGCGACGGCCGTATTCAGAATTCGGCTTAGCGTGTCGCGGCAGAAGGCTACGGTTCGCGCTCCCATGCCCGTTGTGTTGAGCCGATTGATCCAAGCTTGGACACGTTGGACGGTGAGTTCCTTTACCGCGACCGCGCCAAGGTTTGGCCGAATATGGTTGACGTAGATGCCCTCGTACTTCTTTCGGGTCAAAGGTCTAACGTGATCGAGCGTCGGCCACCAGAGCGCCTTCGCGACGTCATGCAGGCTCAACAGAGGCTCGGTCGAGGGCATGAGCGCCTGAAGCTTGGCGGCGAGGTCGGCGTCCGCGTCCTCCGGCGTCTTGCCGTAGCCAAAGATCGGTTTGCCCGTCGCCGGGTGCATCGCTCGGCTCATCCATCTTCCGTCTTTGCGCAGGGTCGCCATTGATAAATCTCTGAAGTTCAGTATAGGGGATGCTCGGTATTTTCGAATGCGTCCGAATCTCTCCGGCACGGATCAAGCGGTCAAGTGAACTGCGCGAAATCCCCAGCTCGACGGCGGCTTCGTCTCGCGATAGCGCGAGCTTAGGCATGGGCTAAAACAACCTCGCTTGAACCAGGTTGCACCAAAGCGACTCCACACGCTTTACCGCCCCGCATGTTGAGCAGGTGGCTTGCAGCGGGTCGGTGACGTGGCTGGGGCGGGTTAGGCATGGGTGGGTCAAGGGGTCACCACCTCGAACACGATCACCTTCTGCGTGTCGTCTGGGCTTAGCGTCTTATTAAGACCTTGCCAGTAGGCGACGTATTCAGCCTTGGATTCAAACCCTTCCCGCCGCGCTTCATCCTCGGTGAACGAGTTCGGCGAACGGTACATGATCTCAGTGCATCGCAGGGTGGCGAACGCGTCGGCCACCGGCGTGTAAAACGCGGGCTTCCCGTCTTTGGCCTCGACTCCAGCAAACACGTCGCCTAAAGTGATCGGGCACGACTCCTTTCGCGTGGTCCAAGTTTTGATGCGAGCGCGCACCGCGTCGGCCATTTGAGGTGTAAACGGCATGCGCTTCATGCTCCCTCCGCCTCCTTTGCGGCGTCGATGGCGGCTTGCATGGCTTCAAGCACACTGAAGAACTCACCGACGAATGTGGATCGGTTGTAGGCGCTCCAGAAACCAAACTTGCCGTTCCTCATGTTTCGGTAGACCACGGGGCCAATGCCGGTCGTCCACCAGTTTTCTGCGGTGTTATCCCATTCGTAACCGCCGTAGGTAATAAAGCCACGGGCCACACCCTCCACCAGCGCCTCTAGTGCCTCCACTCGGGCGCGAAGGGCGGTGATCTCGGTGATGGCATCGGATAGAAGGGCCGGGGCAATGTTGTGACCTTCGATGATTGCGGCGGCGATGCGTTCGGAGTCCTCGGGCGTTTCGCCTGTTTCAGGGTCGTAACCGTCTTGGGTTTCCAAGTCAATGACGCAAATCGGGTGCGAGCAACGCTTGCCGTACACGATTTGAGGGTCGCCAACAATGTCCTCGCCGTCGCACTCCCACACTTTGCCGGGTGCGGCATTGATCGTCGCGACGCAAGCCTTGATCTTTTCGAGTAATTCCTTCATTCGTACCCCCACGCGTAAAGGACATTCGTGTCCAGCGCATCCATGTGCCGCTCAAAGTCGGCGGCGATTTTCATGTCGATAAAGGCTTGGCTCATAGTTATTTCACCAGTGATAGAAGTCGGCGCTCCACTCCACGCAACCGGGGGCGAGCTTGGCGCAGGCCGCGCATGCAGCGAAGAAGGCGACGATGATCAGGGCCGGGGCAATCCACTCGCGCCAGACGTAACGGATCACAGTTGGCCGTCCTTGTCTTTTTGAACGGTCGCGATGGCCCAGGTGATAAACAGTCCGACCATGATCAGAACCGCCATGAACAGGGCGAACGTGGGTGCGATGTCCATCAGCAACCGTCCTCGAACGACTCGCTGGTCGCTTTCACGCAGGCCAGAATCGTCACTAGTGCCAGGGCGCTTGCGGCGACACGGCAAATGAACCGAACCACCGGCGGCGTCGCCTGCTCGTGCCAGAATTTAGGCATGATGCGGGGGTTGCTCACGCTTCCACCAGTTCCCGGATCTCGGCATCGACCATCGTTTCTGAGGCGGTCGCGATGAGGTCAGTTGCTTCCTCGTACCGCTCTTGGTCTTCGCAAAATCGACAGGTCAGCCCAAAGAACGTGTCGCAACCACAACGGCCCGTGATCGGCGTTCCCATGATTCGAAGCGCCTCGTCGTAGCTCATAGCTGGGCGAACGCGGTCGCTCACCAGCTCGAATTCAACACGCGGCTCCATGCCGTCGGAGTAGTAGTTGGGGGCGAAGAGACCGGCGGCTTCGGTGCAGATCAACCGAATGTAAAGCCGTGCTCGCAATTGGCGGTCAGGCATCGTGAGCAGACCGGGGGCGGGGTCTTCGACGCTCAGGTTGAGCATGTTCCACACGCGGGGGTGAGTCCGCTCCAACATGGCGAACTGGTCGAAAACGTAAGCCATGGCCGCTTGCGCGGCGGTTGAGGTCGGGAAGTTCCGGTAAGAGAGGAGGATTTTCATGCCCACACCACCCGGACGCGGTAGGGTGCGACGCAGAAATCGTGAAGGTCGCGGAAGATTTCCCGAAGGTTCTCCCAGTGTCGGCAAAGGTTGACAGCTCGCATCTTAGTTCTCCATGCCCGGTTCCATCGGGCTACGGAGAACAGTATATACCAGTTATCTTCCACTTCGGAAGATATTTTGAGGAAAATTGGAAGAATCTTTGCGGGCTACCGTCAATCCCGGAAGAGATACCGCATCCCGTTTGGGTACTCAGTTCGCGTCGTTTCGTCGTTGATGCCTTTTCGGATGCGTTCGACGGCAACGCCCTTGATGTTCATGTGAGTGCCGGGGATCACCGGAAACTCAGGATTGACGGGCCATAGGTCGTATTTGAGTCCGTAACCTCGAGCTACTTTGACCGTGTCCTTGCCGTCGTCAAAGGCGTGGACTACGTGGTTCGGCTCCCACGGGCGGCCCTCGAACACCACCACGTCACCAGGCTCGAGGACCGGGAACATGGAAAACCCGCGTATCTTGCGGCCCCAGCGCTCGTTTCCGTTGTTCCAATCCATGACGTTCATCATGGTGACGTCGGCTTCACTTGATGCCATCAATCCAGCTTCAAGGTCTGGGTACACCGGAATCTGGCGGACCCCAGCACGGACGACGGCAATGTCGCTCGAGCCTTCCTGCGACTTGCCGAAGACCGCTAAATGCTCGAGCATCGTGTTAAACACGTTGCGGTCGCGCGGGGCATTGTCCCCGCGTATCCATGAAGCAATGGTCACGTGAGGCTTCCCCATCCTTTCGCCGAGCCACCGGTACGACAATCGGTGGCGATCCAATAGGGTTTGGATGAGCTTTGCTCGGGGGTCTATAGGGGCGGCCATCACAAGCATAGTGCGTAACTCCATTATTGGCCGATTCTTCCAAATATCTTCCATGCGGCGGATATTTGGGATATAATGCCCACATGGCGGTAGAACCAGAAGCCCGAGAAGATATCTGGCGGCGCTACTACGCACGTCCCCGAACTCGAGAGACGACGCGGAGGATCGCGCAAGACCACGGCATAACCCGTCACTCGGTCCCGCGCATTGCACGAGAAGAAGAGGCTTGGCGAACCCTTCAGCGAAAGCTTAAGCCGACACATGAAAAAGCCCCGGTGGATGGAACCCAACCGGGGCGCGACCCACTTGAGGCGGATCGGACGAACTGTCTGTCCGATGATACCGCCCCCACGACCAAAACGGAGGAAGGAATTTGAGCGAAATTGTAAGAGCGGAAGGCTCGCCAGCATTGGCGACGGTCACGACGCAAGAACCGTATCGGCATCGGTACGAGCATCTCCAGCTAATGGCTGAGGCGTTCTACCGGTCGGGCTACTTTAAGGGCATCAACGGGTACGAGCAGGCGATCACGGTCGTCATGATGGGGCAAGAGCTGGGGATCCCGCCCGCGACGGCGATCACCGGTGTTCACATCATTGAAGGCAAGCCGAGCCTGTCGGCGAACCTCATCGCGTCGGCGATCAAGAAGAGCGGCAAGTACAACTACAAGGTCCTCAGCAACACTGACAAGGAGTGCCGACTGGCGTTCTACGAACTGTGGGGCAGTAAGTGGGAACTCTTGGGCGAGTCGGTCTTCACCATTGAGGATGCGAGGACGGCGGGCGTCGCGGGCAAAAACGTCTGGCGTCAGTACCCGAAGGCGATGCTCTTCGCCCGTGCAATCTCCCAAGGCCAGAAGGTCTACGCGCCGGACGTGTTCGGCGGGGCAGCGGTCTACTACGATGGCGAAATTGAGGAGTCTCTGGCTTCGAGAGAAGAGCCTTCCGCCGTGCCGGTCGCAGCGCCACCGAAGGCCAAGAGCAAGCTGGCGATGATCCGTGACGAATGGGGATTCACTACCGAGGAGTTCGACAAGGCGCGGGGCGACATCGACTCTAAGACGGCGTCGCAGATGGTCCGGGACGCATACGACAAGGGCAAGAAGAGCCTGGCAGAAGTGTTCCGCGCCGCCCCTGTAGCGGTCGCTCTGGCGTCCGAGGACTGGGGGGCGAACGATAACGGGTACGCGGCGTTCGGTCACACCCTGACGGGATTCCCGACGACTGGCGCACTCACGACAGCGGACGGATCGGATGACGCTTGGCAGGCGCTAGAGCGGGCGGGATTCCCAAAGAACTCGGTTGCCGAAGTTTCCGATGCGATCTTCGATGACTGCGAGCTGTCCGAAGAGTTCCGATGCTCCGTCGGCCACACGCTGATCGTTCTCGACTTTGTCGACAACGCCACCCGCGAACAACACGCGCTGGCACTTGAGCAGGTCGACACTTTCGCCGCACTCGGCCCGGTCATCCAGGAGGCGCTCCTTTGAGAATCGCGGCGGTTCACATTCGTACGGGCGGGCCACGCCCGTACGAGCACGGAATCATCGACCTTGGCGCGGTGGTGATCGAAGACGGTGAGATTCTTGGCGAACTGGAAATCATGTTCGCCCCGCATGATTGGCTTGCATACCGCCCCCAGTGCCTTAAGGCGTCGCAAGTCCGGCTCCAGACGTTAAGCGACGGGACGGACTATCTGGAGGCTACGGCCGAGGTCCTGAGCTTCTTTGACCTCCACCTTCGCGGCGGGACAGTGTTCGCGTGGGACGCCCACGACACGGAGGCATTTATTTCGCGGGCGGCGAAGATGGGCGAACATCGCGGGCGCGTTCCAAACTTCTCGGACCCCGTTTCCGTGCATCACGCGCTTCGAGCGTTCGGAGTGTTCGACTCGCCATGCATGAGCACGGACCAAATGCGGCGTCGGTACGGCGTCGAGCCGTACAACCCGGCGGCGAAGCCAATCGACACAGCAAAGGACCTCGCTATCGTGATCGATCAAATGCACGACGAACTTCGTCGCGTGGTCCCGCTTGCCCCGACAGTGGAGATCCAGCATGTTTAACCGCATCGTCCTCATCGGTCGCCTCACCCGCGACCCCGAAACTCGGACGACCACCACGGGGAAGACCTACGCGGTCTTCTCTATCGCCGCGGACAAGTCGCGGAAGCCCACGGACCCGGACGAGCCGAGCGCCAACTTCTTCAACGTGAAGGTATGGGGTCACAACTCCGAATACGTCTCGAACTACCTGACAAAGGGCCGACTCGTTGCGGTTGATGGTCGCATTGACTCACGAAAGTACATCGACAAAGACGGCGTGCCGCGCGAAATCTGGGAAGTTACGGCGGACACGGTCAAGGGCCTGGACCGCGTGAAGGACGACCAGGAACCCAAGGTGATACGGCCCACGACGGCGGCGGATTACGACCCGTTCAGTGAGGAATGAAGATGAACGATGCCAAGACAATGACTAATTACCAGCTCGCTGAACGGCTCCGCGCCATGGCGATTGACCACGCGCGAATGGTACAAGCGCGTGGCCCGCTTGATGACTACGATAACAACATCATCAGCATTCTGTACCTGTCAGCCGAGCGACTTGAGAAGGCGGCTGGCCTATGAGGTCATTCATGCCAGAGAATGCCGCTCGGTTTCAGCCTCACGGATTCAAGCCAAGAGCAAAAGCACAGCCGCAAGACGAGCCGATGATCCGGCGCATGAGGGCGGAAGGCAGCTCGTTTGAGGACATCGCGGACCGGCTCCGGCTTGACTCGGATTCGGTAGCGAAGATGCTCGGGGTGACGCTTCCGTGAGTCAGCTCTACCAGTTCTCGATTCCGTTGCCGCCGTCGGAGCTAAGCCCGAACGGGCGGCACCACTGGGCGGCGAAGAATCGCGCGATCAACGGCACGGGTGGTCGCGTCGGCTACAAGGGCGAGGTCTTCGCCCTTGCGTGGAAAGCAAAGCCGGTGGCGCTCAACCCGAAGCCAATCCGCATCACCTTTGATTGGTACATGGGTCCGATGCCCGGTTGCGACTGCTACCGACCACGGGACGCAGACAATGCGGTCGCGGCTATGAAAGCGGCTATCGACGGGATCAAGATGGCACGGTGGGTGCCAGACGACGGGCACCAGTGGGTGAAGATTGGCGAGCCAACGCTACGGCGAACCAAGAAGGACCACCAAGGCCGTTGCGAGATCATGGTGACGATTGAGGTGCTCGACTGATGGCCTCACCGCTTCCGTACCTCCAGTTCTACTGCAAGGAGTGGTTAGCGTCTTCGACCACGCGTAGGATGCCTTTGGCCGCCCGTGGGGCCTACATTGACCTCCTCTGCTACCAGTGGGAGGAGGAGTCGATACCCGACGATCAAGGCGAGATCGCGCTGATGCTGGGTGTATCCGCGAAAGAAATCGCCGCTATTTGGAAGCACATTGAACGCGCATTCCCGCTCTGCGAGGACGGCGTACGCCGAAACCAGCGCGTAAGCCGCGACCGAGATTTGGCACACGCATTTTGCGAAAGGCAGAAAGCCAACGGTTCTCGCGGGGGTCGTCCACCGAAAACCCAAAATAACCCACCGGTTAATTCTGGGATAACCCAAACGGAACCCAAAAAAAGCCATCCAGAACCAGAACCAGAACCAGAAGTAAATACACACTCTCTTTTCACGGGCGCGACGGTCGATAACAGGGATACCGTTCTCGAAATACTGATCGGAGCCTTGCCGGAGAGCCACCAAACCCAGGAAGTGATTGCCGCCGTTCGTGGGTACGGGGCGATGCGCGGCGAAAATGCGTCACGTGACGCGGTTGGTTGGCCCGTCTGGGGCATCACTCAGGCTCAAACACTTGCTGTGACTTGGGGCCGGAAAGCAATTCCCGAGCTGATCACAGCCTTGGAGCGAGCCACGGCGGGAGCTTACAAGCACGTTCGATTTGACGACGCTCCAGCCTCCAGGGCAGGGATTGCCAGAGCCTCACCGCCTCCCCAGGAATCAGCGGAAGACAGGGCAAAACGACGACTTGAGCAGGCGGGGATCAGACAGTGAACGAAGAAAAGAAAACGAGACTTAGGGTTGCGATAACGGCGATTTTGACGCTTGCCGAGGAGCTGGCATTGCCAGCGCGGAAGTACCCCAACCTCGACAATCCGGCGGTAATCGGCGCTTATGTCGAGGTCGTCGCTGGAAACGGGATCGGAGCTGAAGCGGTTACTCTGGCGCGTTCGGTGATCCTCGGCAGCACGTTCTTCCCGACGCCGGCGGCGATTGTGGACGCGGCGAAACCGTTCCAGATCCAAGTCGAGGAAGACGCCGAACGTGACTTCATGCGGTCGCTCGTTGAGCGCATTGACGAGAACGGAGTGCCGGTCCTTGTGCCGCGCCATGCCAAGCCTGCCTTTCCGCCGGCGTCGCGTGAGCTGCAAGGCCCGAGCGACCAAGAGCGACGATTCGAGAAGCTGGTGGGCAAGGCGGGCAAGGTGCGGCGACTTTGACACAAACCCTTGAACGCCCCATCAAAACGACCACGGAGGGACCGATGAAACCGAGAACGCAGTACACGCCACGGGAATTGATTCAGCTTTGGGCAGACCACCAGCTCGGCGCGACGTCCAAGGTTCGGCCAGGCCCCCCGTGTTCTCGGTCTGGGGGCACGGTTGGCCTGAGCGAGTCCCACGCGGCGGCGATGTACGTCGAATCCGTGCCGGGATTCGATTTGATTCGGCCAATCCTGCGATGGGTCTACGCTCCCAACGAGCTGGACTCTGAGCGCGGCGGCGGGCAGTGGTCTACCGTGATGCGCGTTTACCCAGGGATGACTTGCTTCCGGGTGCTGATCACGTTTAGTCGGTGCGACCTCGCCAACGACCGCCCGGAATCATGGGCGCAAGTCCTCGTGGGCCAATTTGAAGACGAAATTGCCAAGCGGCTACGAGAAAGGGAGTTCCGCTTTTATCCAGAAGAGCCTGGGGAATGATGAAAAGCCCCTTGACAAACGCTTTGGGTCGTGATACCCTTTTCATGTTTCCCAACCGAAGGTGCGTCTGAGCACCCGAAAGTTTTCAAAAGGCTCCCCTGAGTGATCAGGTGGGGCCTTTTTGTTATGCGGGTCTTTGTCATCGCGTTCTCCCGCAGAACCGCCTCGCACCACCGTGGCCCCACACCCGGCACGGACGGGGCCAATTTGGAATCACTCCCTATGGCACTCTCGATTGGTCAACTCAAACGAATCTGTCCGTTGGCGCTAGATCCGCACCTTACGCGGATTCTTGACCCGTTGAACGCGACCATGCGGGAGTTCGGGATGTCGGGAAGCATCTTGCGCGTGGCGGCGTTCGTGGCGCAAACGGCCCACGAGACGGCGGGATTCCACTACCTTGAGGAGATTTGGGGGCCGACCGATGCCCAGCGGCGCTACGATCCCCCGTTTGACCTTGCCGAGAAACTCGGCAACATCGAGCGAGGCGATGGGTACCGGTACCGAGGCCGAGGACTAATTCAAATCACCGGTCGGACAAACTACCGGAACATCGGCGACAAGATGGGGCTTGACCTGCTCAAGAAGCCGGAACAACTGTCGCTGCCGAGCAACGCTGCCAGGTCGGCGGGCTTCTACTGGCAAGCAAAGAATTTGAACGCGCTCGCGGATCAAGCCGACTTCGAGACGATCACGCGGCGGATCAACGGAGGGCTGAACGGCTACGAAGACCGTCGAGCCTACTATGCGCGGGCCATTCAGGTAATCGCGCGGTGAACATTCCAATTGACGCGACGACGTTCATAACGACCGTTGCCTCGTCTGCCTTCCTGGGGCTTGGGGTGGCCTGCGGGAAGCTTTGGATCGGACATCAGTCGCTCACGGCTAAGGTGGCATCGGTCGAAGCCGAGCTGGTGGCGCTGAAGCTCACGACCGCGACGCAAGGCGCAGAGATCCGAACCGTGTCGGACGCGCTGGCCTCGATTTCAACTGACCTTCGTTGGATCAAAGAACGTTTGGCTTCAATGCCGCACTAGGGGAAAAACCATGAAATACGACTTCAAGATCATCCTGAAACGACTGCTCACCGGCGTGGTTACGGGCGTCGTCGCGACTCTGAGCGCAGGCAGTGCCGACCCTAAGATTCTGGGGGCGGCGGCGCTTGCTGGTGGCGCGGCGGCGTTCGGTATTGACCTGCAAGCGTTCCAAGGAGCAAAGGCGGCGAACGCCGAGCTTCGGCAGGCTCTTCGAGATCACGAGGTGCCAGAAGCGGTCATCAACAAAGTATCCACCCAGGTAAACGTCATCCCGCCTTTGACGCCGGGGA
>Ga0209400_1001866_pt1 | contig 16404 bp, 14 predicted proteins | sample M_130807_EF_Meta_FD_187313 | JGI IMG/M metagenome (GOLD analysis project Ga0209400, IMG submission 187313) | Freshwater microbial communities from Lake Montjoie, Canada to study carbon cycling - M_130807_EF_MetaG (SPAdes) (version 2) | ecosystem: Environmental > Aquatic > Freshwater > Lake... | reverse complement strand
TCCCATAGCCGTGTGATCGATATCCGCGAAAAACTATCGCGCGCGACGGGAACCCACGTCTTCAGCGGGGTGTATTGCATGAATGCCGGTGTGCTCGATTGTTTGCCGGATGATCCGGTGGTTTCGGTGGTTTCGGTGATCCCCGCTTTCCTGCAACTCGCCTCGCAAAACCGCCTCGGCGCGGTGGTGCTGGATGAAGGTCAGTGGTTTGATCTCGGCGAACGGGAGAGTTACCTGGCGGCGCACCGGATTTCGGGTATCGGTCCGATGATCCACGCTTCGGCGCGCATTGATCCCACAGCCGTGGTGGTGTCGAGCGTGATTGGTCCTGATGCCGTGGTGCCTGCGGGCGCGGTGGTCAGGGACTCCGTTGTTTGGCCCGGCTCGCGCCTCACCGGAGATGCCGATTTGCACCGTTGCATTGTTTTTTCAGGGGTTCCTGTCTCGGGCAGGCACAATGACGAGGACTTGTGATCTAACACTTTTGCAGAATCACGATCCGGTTGGTGTTGGTGCCCTTGGTGGCGTTGTCCACCCCCCAGCACTGCGATGTTTTGGTGAATTCCTGATCGTTGATCAACACGGCGATCGGAATGAATCCAGCCTGGTTTGCGGCGGGAATGACAAGATCCTCGAGCAGGATCCGGCCTTTTCTGACCTCGCCGACCTCGAACGCAACGATGCCCTGCGGAACCAGGATGCGATGCAATTCCTGAAACACGCCGCTCATCGCCACTTGCCATTTTTCCGCGCTTCGCAGTTGCCAGATCGGCACGGCGCTTGCGTCGATTCCGTTGAACCAGCACCGCAGCCAGTTGTCCTGATCGTATTGCACGATATCCAGGAATGGCGGCGACGTCACCACCAGGGCAATGCTGTCATCGGCAATGTCCGGTGTTTCGTTGCAGTTCGAAGTGATGCACTGAGCAGCCGAACCGGCACGGTGCAGGTGTTTTGTTTGCTGCGTTGTCAGATCTTTGACCAGCGCGTTGGTTTTTTTCAAAATGATCTCGACGATATCGCGCTGCGGCGGGACCTGCTGACGGTTTTGATTGATGCGCAGTTGGGAGGCGACCGAAACGCTCTGGTTGGGGGGCAGGCTGTAGACCGAAAAGAATCCGGCGGAGTGTCCCGTGAGTCGGTTGGTGGCGATCATGCGGATCCATGCGTCCACATTGTCCAGTGTGCCGCTTGCCTGCCGTTCCAGAAAGTAACCGCGCAGCGCGCAAAGCTCGGAAAGCGTCTGGGGATGATAAAATGCCAGCAGGTCCTCACGGATTTCAGTGGCCATGTCCATGGGGATTTCCTCCAGACGTTGCCGCACCGACATCGCATCGGGCACATTCAGGCGTGGCATGCACAGCAGGGCGGCCAGGGGATTGACATCGCAACCGACTGGCGTCCTGCCAAGCAGGGCGCTTTCAATCAAGGTCGTGCCGCGACCCATGAACGGATCGTATACCTTCTCGCCCGGCTTGGTGAATCGTTCGATGAAAAAACGCGGCAACTGCGGCTTGAAGCAGGCCCGGTAGGAAATTTCGTGAAGGGAATGGGCGGCCCGCTGTTTTGCCGTCCAGAACTCGTTGACATACATCGGTATCGCCTGACCCGGACAATCCTTATCGATGACCTTCGTGTTTGTCGTGAACTCATCGAATCCAATCATCTCCCTGTGGAATCCTGATAGGCTGTTTTCCTTGCGGGGCATGGCTGAGTGGAATTCAGTAGAGGGAACTCGGCAAGTCAAGCAAACACAGCATTCATTTCTTCCGCGCTTGCGGCAAATTGCCCAAAAAAAACTGTTGCCATCAGCTGAACTGTGAACCATAGTGCCCTTGTTAGCGCGTTTTGTTCGGCCCCACATGCGGGAACAACGGGTGCAATGTTTCGTAGAGGCACTGTTGTCCACTACTCTATTGCCGCAGAGCGTTTCGCTTTCATCCCGTTCAATTGTTGCGTTTGCTTTTTTCACAAGGGCAAGGGAACCAGTTCAAACACCCAGTATGTTTTTTATTTTCCATGGCCGGTCATAACAAATGGTCCAAGGTCAAGCACATCAAAGCCAGGGTCGATGCCGTGAAAGGCAGGGTCTTCTCCAAGTGTGCCCATGAAATCGCCCTCGCCGCTCGCTCCGGTGGAGGAGATCCTTTGCTCAATGCGCGCCTGCGCACGGCGATTGAGAATGCCAGGGCGGTCTCCATGCCCCGGGAGAACATCGACCGCGCCGTGAAAAAAGGCACGGGAGAGCTCGGCGGCGCGCTCATTCAGGAGGTCACCTACGAAGGCTACGGCCCTTCGGGCATCGCTTTCATCATCGAGGTCGCAACGGACAATCTCAATCGCGCCGCGGCGGACCTGCGATCCATTTTTTTCAAAAACAACGGCAGTGTCGCCACCCCGGGATCCGTGGCCTATCAGTTCGACCGCAAGGGTGAAATTGTGCTCGCTGCCTCGGCGTCCGAGGAGGACTCGATTATGGAGGCCGCCATCATCGCCGGTGCCGATGATGTGCAGTCCGATGAATTCGAACACATCGTTTACACCCAGCCCACGCTGCTGGCTCCGGTGGCGGAACAATTGCGCGCCAAGGGTTTTGTTCTCACTTCCGAAAAATTCACTTCCATTCCTCGCACTCCGGTGGTCATAGAAGACCTAGCCACGGCAAAACAAGTGCTGAAACTCCACGACCTGCTGGATGACTACGACGACACGTTGAACGTATTTACCAATTTCGAACTGTCCGATGCCATCATTGACCAGTTGGATTCCTAACAATTTTTATTCAAACGCATGAGCGAAAAATCTCAATCCATTTCCGACGACTCCGCCAAGCCACCCGCAAAAAAACGTGCTGTGAAAAAAGCGGCTGCGGATGCTTCTTCCGCTGTTGAAACTGTGGCAAAAAAAACCGCCGCAAAAAAAACAGCGGCCAAAAAAAAGGCGGTCAGCCCCCGCAAAACCAAATCGGCGGAGCCTGCCGCGCCGATGCCCGATTCCGAGGTAGTCACCAAAGCACGGATTGTTCGCAAGAAAAAAGCAGAGACCACCTCAGCGGCGTTGGATGAAAAACCTGTGGTGGCCGCGCCCCCTGCTCGGCCCATCGCGCCGGAACCGGTCGAAGTGAAGGCGACTCCCGCGCCGCCGCCAAGCCCTGTGGCGCCAGAGCCGTCCACGGTCGCACCACCGCAACAGGCGGTCGCACCACAACCGCAGGCTCCGCCGCCGCAGCAGCAGAATTTTCAGCGGCCACAGCAACACCATGATTTCAAAAACAAGAACAAGTTCAATAACGGCAAAAAAAACCGTCCCGAACACAATGCCAAGCAGAAGAACCGGCCTTTTGGAAAAGGCCCGGCGATGGCAAAACCCGATGCGGATGCCGATCGCGAATCCGCCGTGCTCACGGGGCCGCGGGTGGATGTGGAGGGCTTGCTGGAGATCTCACCGAAAGGCAGCGGATTTCTGCGCAGCTTGAAAAGAAATCTGGAACTCGCCAGGGACGACGCTTTTGTCGGCAGCCAGTTGATCAATCGTTACGGACTCCGCCCCGGAGTGGTATTGAAAGCAGTTGCCCAAAACGGACCACGCGGACCGCAGGTGGTGGAAATCACCAGCGTCAATGATGCCCCGCCCGATGAGGCACGCAGACAACCGCATTTCGACGAATTGAAAGCCATCAATCCGGTCAAACGCATTCCGTTCGAAAATGACCAGAACCGTTTCACCACCCGGGTGCTGGATATCGTCGCTCCTGTGGGACGCGGGCAACGTGGCTTGATTGTCTCTCCCCCGCGTTCGGGAAAAACCACACTGCTGCTGCATATCGCGGAATCGGTGCGCAACCGCGAGGACGACAATCTGCACCTCATCGTGCTGCTGGTCGATGAACGCCCCGAGGAGGTGACCGAGTTCAAACGGGCGCTGCCGGGCACGGAAATCTTCGCAAGTTCGAACGATGAACATCCGCGCAACCATTGCCGCATCGCCGAGTTGACCATCGAGCGCGCGAAGCGTCTTGTCGAGTCGGGCAAACATGTCTTCCTGCTCATGGATTCGATCACCCGCCTGGCGCGGGCCTACAACAACAACGGCCAGCAGCAGGGCAGGGGAATCGGCACCGGCGGCGTGATGGTCGGTGCCCTGGACGCCCCGCGGCGTCTGTTTGCCGCCGCCCGCAACACCCGCGGCGGTGGATCACTGACGATTCTCGCCACGGCATTGATCCAGACCAATTCGCGGGCCGATGAGGCGATCTTCCAGGAGTTCAAGGGCACCGGTAACATGGAAATCGTGCTCGATCGCAAGATCGCCGAGAACTACATCTACCCGGCGGTGGACATTTTCAAATCTGGCACCCGCCGCGAGGAGTTGCTGCTGCCGGAGCACATGCTCCACAAGATTCATTTGATCCGTCGCGGACTTTCCGGTCACAAACCTCTGGAAGCGATGGAGCGGTTGACGTATTTCCTGAAAAAATTTCCTTCAAACGGGCAAATGCTGCTGGAGATCAAAGGCTGATGATCAGTGTTCTGAAATAACAATCGGGAAAATCGCGATCCAAAGAACGTTGTCATCCAGCGTGATTCAGCAAGTTTTAACGACTTGGGGGATATCCCCGCTGGTGGCGGCAGGCACCGGTGCTTGCGAAAAAATGCTTGATGGGTCTCGCGGGCTTGTTAGTCTGTAACGCAGACATGAACGAAGAACTGAATCCGTATTCCCCTCCGGCCCATCAACCCCTGCCGCCTGTTCAGGATGGACCCATCGCACTCATTCCCGTCAGCGGCGGGCTGCGTTTCGCCAATTACCTGGTCGATGCGCTCGTCGCGCAATTGGGTGGCGGGTTTTTGTTAGGTCTTGGCGTTGCGCTTGTCCTGCGTGACAAAGCCAATGAATTCCTCGAGAGCGGCTTCCTCACCGTGCTTTCCCTGCTGGTGTTCATCGCTTACTACATCGTGTTCGAAGCGCTGACCGGTCGCACGCTGGGGAAACTGGTCACAGGAACCAAGGTGGTGGATGCCTCGGGAAACAAACCCTCGTTCGGCAAAATCGTCGGTCGCAATTTCGCCCGCTTGATTCCCTTCGAGGCGTTTTCCTTTCTCGGGTCCTCTGCGCGTGGTTGGCACGACAGCCTGTCGGGCACCTACGTGGTGAAGTGCCGCTAAGCGGGGTCTCAAGCCTGCGGGGCTTTCAATCACGCGCAAGTTGCCGTTCCATCCATTGCCGATAGGGATGCGAGAGATGCGCCAGCGGCATGCCGATGATTTCGGGGATTTCGTAGGGATGATGCTCTCGGATCGTGGCTTCGAGTTCGGAAAACAATGCCTGCGTGCTCTTGATCAACGCCAGCGTTTCACCAGATTCCGTGATCTTTTCCTGCCAGCAGTAGATGGAGGTGCAGCCGGGAAGGAAAGTAACGCAAGCCGCGAGTTGCTTTTCCACCAGGGCCGTGCCAATCTGTCGCGCCGAGATGGGATCGGGAAAGCTGCAAATGACGAGAACGGGATCAAAGGTGTCTGGCATGGCGCGACAATAACGGGATTGCGGATTCTTGGCAAACACGGGAATGAAACCAGGTTTTTTGGACAAGTTGGTGGCGAAGCTCGACCGGGTCGATCCCAAGGTCGTGCAGACGCTTGTCGACCGCTTGTTGAAGGAAAAGGGATTTTTTGTCGAGGTTTTCGAGGCTCTGCGCGAAGGGGTGATTTTGTTAGGCAATGACAGCCGGGTCACCTTTCTCAATGGTGCGGCGTGCCGGTTTTTCGGACTGGATGCCGCCGGTGCCGACGGGAAAAAACTGGGCGAGTTGATCCGCGGCATGGACTGGCAGTCGATGATTGATCATGCAAACGTGGTCAGCAGGGACATGGAGGTTTTTTATCCGGAGCGCCGCTATCTGCATTTTTACCTGGCACCGATCAACGACCTCGATGTGCGTTCGGGTTTCGTGATGATCGTCAATGACGTCACCAGCAGTCGCGCCGAGACCGAAGCGGCGCTTGAGTCGGAACGCCTTGGCGCCTTGACGATGCTGGCCGCCGGTGTGGCGCACGAAATTGGCAACCCGTTGAATTCGCTCGGCATTCACTTGCAATTGCTCGACCGCAAAATCAAAAAAATTCCAGCGGGTGAGCGGCAGCAACTGGAAGGTCATCTGCACACCGCGAGGCAGGAAATCCAGCGGCTCGATTTGATCTTGAAACAGTTTTTACAGGCGATTCGACCCTCGGCGTTGCGTCGGGAAAATGTCGATGTGGTCGAACTTTGCCGCGATACGCTGAAATTGCTCGCACCCGAACTTGCCGAGAGGGGCATCCAGGTGGTTGTGGACCTCGCCAGCGACATTCCGGTCATGGAACTCGATGCCGTGCAGATGCAACAGGTATTTCACAATCTGCTTCGCAACGCCGCCCAGGCGATCCCGAGCGATGCGAGCGGCTGCATCACGATAGGCATGTTGTGCAATGATTACGAATTGCGAATCCAGATACACGACAACGGCGTGGGCATATCCAGCGAGAACATGGGGGCGTTGTTCGAACCCTATCACACCACCAAGGAAGGTGGCAGCGGGCTGGGTTTATTGATCGTTAGACGGATCATTCGCGAGCACGGCGGCGAAATTGAAATCGAAAGCCGCGAAGGTGGCGGCACCAGGGTGTCGTTGTTTCTGCCGCTGAAAAATCAAAAAGCCCGGCTTCTTCCCGAGCCGGATCATGTCATCGACCTGGCACCATGAGCAGACAACCGGTATTATTGATCGTGGACGACGAAAAGCCCACTCGCGAGGGTCTCAGGCTGGCCTTGGAGGGGGACTTCGATGTGTTTCTCGCCGCCAATCTCGCCGAGGCGACGGCTGTGCTGCAAAATGAAAATGTCGACATCGTTTTGACCGATCTTCGCCTTGGCAGCGACAGCGGCATGGATTTGTTGAACGTGGCCTTGGCGCTGCCGCATCCGCCGCTGGCGGTGATGATGACCGCGTATGGTTCCGTTGACACCGCAGTGGAAGCGATGCGTCGCGGTGCCTGGCACTTCGTGACCAAGCCGCTCAACCTAGACGAGGTCGACATGCTGCTCAAGCGCGGACTTCGCTCGCGCTCGCTGGAGGTAGAGAACCGGGAACTCAAACAGGTGGTGGATGAAAAACGCAGCCTGAAGAATCTGATAGGAAAATCACCGGCGCTGGCGACGACAATCGACCGCATCGAACAGGTCGCGCCGACACGCGCCACTGTGCTCATCGAGGGTGAAAGCGGAACGGGAAAGGAGGTGGTGGCCCACACGATCCACCAGTTGTCGGGTCGTCCTGCGGCGAAGTTCGTCATCGTTCACTGCGCCGCATTGTCGCCTCAGTTGTTGGAAAGCGAGTTGTTCGGTCATGAAAAAGGCGCGTTCACCGGTGCGGCGCAACGCCGGTTGGGGCGGTTTGAGCAGGCCGACGGCGGGACGATTTTTCTCGACGAAATCGGCGAGGTGGATGCCTCCACCCAGGTGAAGTTGCTGCGTGTGCTCTCGGAACGAACGATCGAACGCGTGGGGTCTAACAGTCCGATCAAGGTCGATGTGCGGGTTATTGCCGCGACCAACAAAAGCCTGCGCCGCCTTGTTGACAGCGGTGCCTTTCGCGAGGATTTGTATTTCCGCCTGAACGTGGTGCGGATTGAAATGCCGCCGTTGCGCGAGCGCGGCGAGGACATCGTCTTGTTGGCGGGAGCGTTCCTGCAGGAATTCGCGAAGGAAAACAAACGTCCCACCAAGTCGCTGAGCAGCGAGGCACTGCGGCTCATGCGCGCCTACTCCTGGCCCGGCAACGTGCGCGAGTTGCGGACAGCCATCGAGCATGGCGTGGTAATGTGCAATGCCGATACCATCGGTGTCGAGCACCTGCCGGATTTTTTGATAGGGCGTGCGGCCACAGAAGCGGCGGATTATGATTCCGTTGCAAAGGAAATGCAAAACAGACTTGCTACGGTCACTGATTTGAATTTGAATGCGCTGGAGAAACGAGTGATCGGCGAGGCACTGGCGAAAGCCGGTGGTAACCGAACCGTTGCTGCCGGATTGCTGGGGATTTCCCGGCGCACCCTGCAGCGCAAACTCAAGGACTCCGGACACTTTTGACTTTACGACTGCCATGAACAAAGAATCCACATCGTCGCTTTACGCACCTGCCCTGGTGCGAAAGATATTGTTTTTCCTGTTAATGATCATCCTGACATTTGGAAACATTTTCCTGCTCTTTCGGGGGTTGAATTCGCCCGAGGCCATGGATCAGGCGCAAATCGCCCGACAAATCTCCCGTAACGAGGGATCAACGACTAAATTCATTCGTCCGATTGCCTATCAACAGAGCCTGAAGGCGCCCGATGCGAGTGCGAGTTTCATGGATTTCCGCGACACCTTTCACGCGCCATTGAACCTGCTGGTCAATGCCGCGATTTTTAAAGTGATCGACGCCGGGAACCCGGACAAATGGAAGATGCAGAAGGACCAGATGATCTTCAATCTCGACCGCGTCGTCGCCGGCGTGGCCACGCTTTTTTTCCTGCTGGCAATCGGTGTCAACTACCTGCTGATCTCGCGGATCTTTGATGGAAAAATCGCCGGGGTTACGGCACTGCTGATGCTTTGTTGTGAGTTGATGTGGAATTTCTCGCTCAGCGGGCTGCCGCAGATGTTCATGCTGTTCCTGTTTTCTTCGGCAATGTATTTCATCTATCGGGCCATTGAACTGGCGAACGAGGGGCGCGTACCGATGACTTCCGCATTGCTCGGCGGTTTGTGCTTGATTCTGCTGGTTCTGACTCATTGGATCACGGTCTGGATTCTGATCGGTTATCTGATCTTCTCGGCATTTGCCTTCCGTCCCCGCGGATTGGTATCGCTCATCGTGCTCGCACTCGCATTGCTGCTATGCGCCTATCCGATGTATCGGAATTATCAATCGAGCGGGTCGGTGATGGGGACGGCCTACATGGTGATTTACAACGGGCTGGGTGATGGCGAGGACTCCGCGATGCGGGTGACCGAGCTTTCTTCGGAAGACTCGAACCTGCGGCTCGACGGTTTGTTCATGAAAATCATCCGCATCACCATCCTCCAGGGCACCGACATCCTGCCGTTTCTTGGATCGATTTTCGCGGCCCCCGTTTTTTTTCTTGCCTTGCTGCATCCCTTCAAGCGGCAGCCCATCGCCCGGTTTCGATGGGGGATACTGTTGATGTGGGTGTTTGCCGCGTTCGGCATGTCGATTTTCGGAGTTTCGTCCAAAGGCGTGCACTCGAACCAGATTCACATCCTTTTCGCGCCGATCATGACCGCCTACGGTCTTGCGTTGATTTCAATCCTGTGGAGTCGGATTGAAGTGGTGGCAAACACTCCGATATTGCGCAACGCGCATTACTTCGTCCTCGTCATCTTGAGTGCGGTGCCGTTGTTGTTAGGCTCTTACAACATGGCCCGCTTTGGCTTGTTGCGCGGTGAAAAAGGATTCCCCCAGTGGCCCCCCTATTTCCCGACGGTGCTGAACACCTATTATGACCAGCAGAACATGGTGAAAAAAAACCAGATCGTTGTGAGTGACCAACCTTGGGCGGTGGCATGGTATGCCGACCGCGTGTCGATCTGGCTGCCAAAAAAAATCAAGGGCTTCGAGTCCCTGGAAGATGCGGCGGCGAATCTGAAAACCCCGATCGTGGGAATCCTGGTGACACCCTCGTCTCACGGCACCCGCAGTCTCGGTGAGATTACCACGCAATTCGGCGACTTCACTTCACTAATCATCGATGGACGCGTTTATTTTTCCACACAACCCCAGGGTGTGACCGTGTTTGAAAAAGACCCCAAATTATTGGGGATTTCGAACCGCTTCCGCTACCGGGCCGGCTTGTTGGGAATGGACATGGTCTACTACAGCAACCAGCCGCTGCGTGCGCTCGAATAGTGGGAACGCGAAGTCATGCCTCGAAAGAAAGAAGAAACCAGTGCGACAGACCTCGATTTTGAATCGGCTCTGGGCGAACTCGGACAGATCGTCGATGCCTTGGAAAACGAGTCCTTGACGCTATCAGACATGATTGCCCGCTACGAGCGCGGCAGTCTATTGCTTGGCAGTTGCGACGCCTTTCTTCAATCCGCCAGGCAAAGGCTGGAGAAGCTGGTGATACGGGAAGAAAATGAAAACGTGCTAGCCTCTGGTGGGAAACTGTGCCAACCTCCGCCGCCGGCACAGCCGGAAATTGATCCCGATGACGACACCATCAGCCTCTTCTGAACCACCCGCGCTCGGCCCGCTGTTGTCCGGAATTCACTCGCCAGAGGATGTGAAAGCACTCTCTGATCCGCAGTTGCCCCTGCTCGCTGCGGAAATCCGGCACTCGCTAATCACATCTCTATCCAAAACCGGCGGCCACCTCGGGCCGAACCTGGGTGTGGTCGAACTCAGCATCGCGCTGCACCGGGTGTTTTCAACGCCGCACGACAAGATGGTCTTCGACGTCGCCCACCAGGGATACGTTCACAAGATGCTGACAGGCCGTGCATCAAAAATCCACACGATCCGCACTTACAAGGGGCTCAACGGTTTCCTGTTGCGCTCGGAATCAGAGCATGACAGCTACGGTGCCGGTCACGCCGGAACCTGTCTTTCCGCCGCACTGGGCATGGCGGCGGCACGCGACCTGCTCAAGGAGGATTCCCATGTCATCGCCGTGGCGGGTGATGCCGCGTTCACCTGCGGCCCAACCCTCGAGGCCCTGAACAACATCGCGGAAACGTCACGAAAATTCATCGTGGTTCTCAATGACAACGAGTGGTCGATCGATAAAAACGTCGGTGCCATCGCCAAGTACTTCAACGCCCTGCAAACCCACACGACCTATGCGACGGTGCGCAACAAGGCCGCCAATTTTGTGGAGAAAATCGCCGGCAAGGCGGTGCGCAATCTTGCCCACAAGGTCGAGGAGGGCGCGAAGAATTTGTTGTTCCCCAACGTCCTTTTCGAGAAATTCGGCATGCGTTATTACGGGCCGATCGACGGTCATGATGTCGGCCTGTTGGTGAAAACATTCGAGCATCTGAAAACCGTCAACGAACCTGTGGTGCTCCATATCATTACCGAAAAGGGCCGCGGCTACGAGCCGGCTATTGCGAATCCAGGGAAGTTTCACGGACTCGGATCCTACAACATCGAGGATGGCTCCACTTCGGCCGGGGGGCCGCCGACTGCTTCGGAAATTTTCGGACGAACCGTGACCGACCTTGCCAAAGCCGATGAAAAAATCGTCGCGATCACCGCAGCCATGCCCGGTGGCACGCGGCTGGACATTTTCAAAAACGAATTGCCAGGACGCTACTACGATGTCGGCATTGCCGAGGAGCACGCGGCGTTGTTCGCATGCGGGCTGGCCACACGGGGCATCCGGCCGTTTCTGGCGATCTATTCCACCTTCATGCAGCGCGCCTACGACATGATCATTCATGACATCGCCCTGCAAAACCTGCCCGTCCGCTTGTGCATGGACCGAGGCGGACTTTCAGGCGATGACGGGCCGACGCACCATGGTTTGTTTGACATCGGTTACCTTCGCCACGTGCCGGGCCTGATCTTCATGCAGCCGAAGGATGAATCCGAGTTCGTCGACATGCTGCATTTCATGGCCGGATATGACGAGGGGCCGACCGCGATCCGTTATCCCCGCGGGCCGATTGCCGGCACGGCCGTGTCGAGCACCCGCCGCAAAATTGAAATCGGCAGGGCGGAGGTTGTCAGCGACGGCACCGACGTGGCTTTGATCGGTCTTGGCAACATGTTCGAGATGGCCGAAAAAACCAAACTTCTGTTAGAGGAAAAAGGTTACTCGGTCGCCCTGATCAATCCCCGTTTCATCAAGCCACTGGATGCCGAGGTGATCAAAAATTATGCGGGCAAGTGCCGGGTCCTCTGCACTTTTGAAGACCATGTGATTCTCAATGGTTTCGGTGCGGCCGTGATCGATTTGTTGCACGATTCAGGGATTCACACGCCGGTGGAACGGATCGCATGGCCGGATGAGTTTGTCGAACACGGCAAGCCGGATACCTTGCGCGAGCTTCATCACCTGACACCGGAAGCGGCAGTGGCAAAGGTCATGAAACACCTGTAAGGCCGATGCGCGCGGCTATTCCTCGATGAAGACATCGACTTGCTGGCCGACGTAAACTCTCTGGCCTTGCTGTGGGGTAAAGGAGAAAATCACCTGCAGAACACGGGTGTCCACCCGTTCGGTGCTGGCTCCCGTCAAACTCGTTTTGGGAACGACGTATGGTTCGATGTATTCCAGTTTGAGAGTGATCGGATTGTCGCGATCCCCTTTGATGTGGGCGACTGCCTTTTGTCCGTCGCGGATGCGCAAGGCGTTTTGCTCGTCGATATCGACACGCGCCTGCAGTATGTCGGTTCGCCCCAAAATCAGCGAGGGATTTTTCGCATCGGTGCCCGCCCACTCGCCGGCGCGGATCCGCAGTTGCAGAATGGTGCCGTCGCGGGGTGCGCGCACCGTCAGCCGGTCCAACAGCACCTTGACACTTTGCTGTGATGCCTCCGCCGCTTTTTTCTGAGCCAGTGCTCCGGCGCTCTGGGCTTCGCTGACCGTCAGATCATCTTTGCGCGACTGCAGGTCCTGCTCGATGATCGCCCGCTTGTCTTGGATTTTGTCCAGGCGCTCGAACATCGCCCGTGCTCTTGACTGCTGGGCTTGGGCGACACTGATGGCGGCTTCCGCCTGGGCGATCGCGGCATCGGCAATCAGCAGTTGGGATTGCATGTCGCGAGGATCCAGTTGAAAGAGCGTGTCGCCCTTTTTCACCAACTGGCCGACCTTGACCGGAACTTCGGTCACCAGGCCCGGAAGAGGGGTTGAAACGGTGACATTTTCTTCAAAGGCTTCAATGATGCCGCTCGCCGCGATCATTTTGTCATAAGGGCGGGAGGGGGGCGGAATGGGTGGCGCCGCAGGCATCACCGATTGCTGTTCCTTGATGGTGTGGCTGACCTTGAAGATCAGATAGATGCCCGCAAGCGCCACCAAGAACGTGACGTAACGCAGCAGTTTGAGTACGATATGCATGATTGTTTCTTCTGATGTGGCTATTGATGATGTTCGAAGTCGAATTCTTCCGTCGGCACGGATTCGATGATTTTCCCGTCGTTCATCGTGGCGATGCGGTCGGCAAAATGGAGAATGCGATGGTCGTGCGTCACCACCAGCGCGCAGCGTCCGGGCTGGCGAATGAGGCTGCGGAAAAGTTCCATGACCATCCTGCCGTTTTCCGCATCGAGCGCGGCGGTTGGTTCATCGCAGATGATCAGTCGCGGTTTGTGGACCAGTGCGCGTGCGATCGCGACCCGTTGCTGCTGACCTCCGGAAAGCTGATTCGGGCGCTTTTTCATGTGTTCCTGCAGCCCTACCTGAGCCAGCATCTCGCGGGCATGCGGCAGCGCCCGGGACATGCTCATGCCCTGGATCAGCAGCGGCACGCACGCGTTCTCCTCACAGGTGATCGTGGGGATGAGGTTGAACTGCTGGAAAATGAAACCGACGTTGCGCGCGCGGAATTTCGTGATCGCCGCCTTGCTCATTTTGTGCAGTTCCTGCCCCAGCACGGTGACCTCGCCCCGATCCGGGGTCAGGGTGCCGGCGATGATGCTGATCAGCGTGGTCTTGCCGCAGCCGGACGGCCCGAGCAGCATGAGGATTTCGGATTCATAGGCATCCAGGTTCACTTCATGAAGAACTTCGATGCGCGAGGTGCCGCTGCCAAAACTCTTGGTCACGGCGCGTGTCTGGGCTGCGATCAGATGGGAGGACATGGGTGAACAATTAGCCTCGGAACACAACGGCCGCATCGAGCAGGCTCACGCGCAGGATGCCCAGAAAGGAGGAGAGCAGACAGATGACGGTGATCACTCCCAGCACCGCGAAGGGAATGATATCGGGCATGAAAAAGGGCGGTTGTTGGTTTTGTAGTGCGAAAAGCCCGAAGCGCGATGCCAGAAACAGGCCGATGCCGTAGCCGACAAATCCCACTACGCCGACCTGAATGAGCAGCATGCGGCAAAGTTTCCAGTTCGACGCCCCCATGGCTTTCAACGCCCCGTAGTGCTTGAGGTTGTCGAGCACGAAAAGATAAAATGTCTGGCAGCAGATGGCCATGCCTACGATGATGCCGACGATGACCGTGGTTCCGAACGAAATCGGAATGCCGGTGTTTTTGATGAACCAGAAAATCGTCGCGGTGTTGAAGTCGCGCGGCGACTCCTTGAAGCCCGTGTTCAGATAGGCCTTGAGTCCGGTGTCCTTTTCAATGGCATCGGCGACTCCTTCCAGGTTGTGTCCGGCAGATGGCGACACCAGGATGGCGGAAAGCATTTTCCGTTGGGGCGGTGCGTAGGACAAAGCACGGTCGTAGGTGGTCCAAATGAAGGGACCACCGGTGAACGAACGCATGGCCTTGCATATCCCCACGATCCGCGCTTCCTGGTCGTTGATCTCAAACGTATCGCCCATTTTCAAGGGCGTTTTCGGATCCGGTGAGAGGCGTTGCAGCGCCAGGTCATCCACGATCACCGCGTTCGGCTGACGCAGGGCATCGATCCCGCCCTCGATGATCCGCATGGGCGCACCGGCAAATGTTGTGGAGTCGATCCCGATCAACTGCACCACGGTGAGACTGCCGTTGGTCATCCGCACGTTTTGCACCCCGGAGTAGATCGGCATCGCCCATTCGACACCCGATACGCTGCGCACCCGCCCCAGGTCGGTATCGCGCATGGCGATGGTTTGATTCACCTGCTTGACTTCCTTTTCCACCACCCAAATCGGGGCGGGGGCATTTTTGATGATTGCCGTCGTCCATAGCATCAATCCGCAGAACACCGAACTTTGCTGGGTGATGAGGAAGGTCGAGAACATCACCCCGAATACCAGCATCAAGTACTTGGCCGAGTCACCAAACAGCATTTTCAAGGCTAGGCGGAACATGAACACCGCGACCTTAGGTTACCGGAGTCAAAATGCAAATCAGAAGCGGAAAATCATCTGATTTCGCCCTGAAAAAAGCGCCTCGCGCCGAGCTGGCGACCCGTAAGGGAGTTGAACCCTTCTTGCCAGAATGAAAATCTGGAGTCCTAACCGATAGACGAACGGGTCATATGCTGCTGTCGGGGGCGGGGAGATTGGCAGGATTTTCCGGGATGACAAGAAAAAATTACGAAAAAATATTTTTTCAGCCGTCATCCGTGCTGCGAAACGTACCCTTGCGCGAGACGCAGAATGTTTTCCGCGTTGATGCACCACGAGGCGCAGAAGCCGTGCCAGGTCAGCGATTTGGCGGACATGCACAACATGGCCGAGAGCAGAATGATGTTCGCCAGATAGATCACCACGAGAGAAAAAAACGTGTCGTTGTCCCGCAAATCCGGTTGGTCGCGCGGGATCATCCACAGGGTCCAGAGCATGTGAAATGTCCAACTGGCCCCTGTCAACGCGAAGAGCACCTGCTCGGTGTAATGCGGCATCTCGGTCAGGCGCGAGGCAATGCTGTAAACCAGCAGCAACACCATGGACCAGAACGGGAAAAAATACGGCGACAAGGAGATCAACAGGTTCGACTTGTTGGTGGCGATGTAACCGCCCTCCGATGAGACTTGCATGTCGGACACCCAGCCCAGATGCAGAAACACGAAAATGGCATGGGTGAGTTCATGACCGAGCACGTACAGATAGAGAAACTGTCTGCGCAAAAGCCCGGTGAAGAACCAACCGCACATCATCAGCGCGCCGGTCGCAAAGAACCAGAATTCACGGCTGAACCAGAATCCTTTGTTCAGCGTGGCATTGGAAAACTGCCCGGTGAAGGTGTAGGATGTCACGAAGCAAACAGGCAGCAACAATAGTGCGATCAACCAGCGAAACATGCGGTTCAGGATCGGCAAATCGTCGGATTGATACACCCGGTCCTCGGCCAGGGCAGCCTGGATGTGTCGCAGCGATCGGGCGTTCGCAGGACGGTTCGCCACCAGCTCGGCCCGATGACTGGCATCGCGAATGTGATCCATGAACGTGTGCCGGACCCGCGCTTTGTTGCGCGATTTGGTTTTGGGCAAATCCAGATTCCTGCGGCGGCGTGACATGTGCTTGCGTAGGGAGGTTTATTATCAGCTTAGACGAAATAATCAAGCTGTTAATGAAGCGATTTTTTCCTCGGCGGCCAAGCGAGGGCGGGGGAAAAGTGCCGAGTCCGCAGGGGTCGGTAAAATCAAAGTCGTTGTGCTGACAAGGCGCGATTTGTCGGGAAATTCTAGCTTTCTCTCTCAATCATCGTTCCAGTTTTTTGTAGCCGAGGAAGGGGGGCCGCAAGGTT
>Ga0209400_1001864_pt1 | contig 16414 bp, 26 predicted proteins | sample M_130807_EF_Meta_FD_187313 | JGI IMG/M metagenome (GOLD analysis project Ga0209400, IMG submission 187313) | Freshwater microbial communities from Lake Montjoie, Canada to study carbon cycling - M_130807_EF_MetaG (SPAdes) (version 2) | ecosystem: Environmental > Aquatic > Freshwater > Lake... | reverse complement strand
TGCCGTGCGTGTAACCTAGCCAAAGGTGACCGTTTTTTTAGCCCTGCGCCGACCCCCCCTGTCTTTCAAGGGCCATCTCTCCCTAGTACGGTAAGTTCAGTCCCAGATTCACCATTCATACGACCAGAAGGGCTACAAAGTGACTACTAAAGATGCAGAAATAATCCCAATCAAACGGGGGCTAAAGTTGATTGGAAGTACACAACCTAGAATCCACACGCCATTATTAAAAACCGCAAGCAAGGCACAAGAGGTTGCGGATCTTGCGGAAAAAATAAACCTACCTTTAATTCCCTGGCAGCGTTGGGTGCTTGATGACCTACTATCCGTGGATCCTGCAGGTACTTTCTTAAAGAAATCGGCCCTGGTTCTAGTAGCACGTCAGAATGGAAAGACGCATCTAGCTCGTATGTTAATCCTGGCTCATTTATTCCTGTGGGGCTCAAAGAACGTGCTGGGTATGTCTTCTAATAGAAATATGGCCTTAGATACCTTCAGGCAAGTGGCTTATACGATAGAAGACAACGAATTCTTATCTAAACAGGTACGCCAGATTCGATTGGCTAACGGCCAGGAGTCTATTGCGCTATTAAACGGTGCCAGGTATGAAATTGCAGCAGCTACAAGAGATGCGCCACGTGGAAAGACCGCCGACTTCCTTTATCTTGATGAGCTTAGAGAGTGGTCGCAAGAAGCATTTACGGCTGCGCTGCCTGTTACAAGAGCTAGGCCAAACGCCATGACCTTAATGACAAGTAATGCTGGGGATGGGTTCAGTGAGGTATTAAACGATTTAAAAGAACGCTGTATGTCATACCCTCCTGCTAATTTAGGCTATTACGAGTATAGCGCACCGCAGCACTGCAAGATACATGACCGTAAAGCCTGGACCTTTGCTAACCCAGCGCTTGGATATTTAATAACCGAGCAAACCTTAGAAGAGTCGGTAAATACTAACAGCGTAGAAGCTACAAGAACCGAGATGTTATGTCAGTGGGTAGATAGCGCGGTCAGCCCCTGGGTTTATGGCTCCATCGAGGCCTGCAGTGATAGCAATTTAGAAATACCAGTTGGACCTGCAACTGTGATGGCGTTTGATATTGCGCCAACACGTAGATCGGGCGCATTAGTTATGGGCCAGATGAAAGATGGAAAGATAGCGGTTGGCCTGGCGCAACTTTGGACCAGCGAAGTAGCTGTCGATGAAACTAGGATGGCAAGTGATATAAATGAATGGGCACGCAAGTACCATCCGACCTTAATCTGCTACGACAAGTACGCCACTCAAACTTTGGCAAGCAAACTGGAGCAAAGTGGCTGGAGAGTTCAAGATGTATCGGGGCAAGCGTTTTACCAGGCATGTTCTGATCTATCAGATGCGTTAGCAAACGGAAGACTGGTGCATTCTGGCCAGGCAGACTTAGTACAGCACTTAAATAACTGTGCAGCTAAGACCAATGATGCTGGCTGGAGAATCATCCGTAGAAAATCCGCAGGCGATGTAACCGCTGCAATCAGTTTGGCAATGATCGCTTCGGAATTAACCAAGCCACAACGAACCGCGCAGATTATTGTCTAACTTGCACCATATGTCCGATTTATGGTATAACATACCCATATGGGTCTATTGTCTGCTTTAGGTATAAACAAAAAAACTGAATCTCTACAAGCGCAATACGCCCCTGCCATTATGGACACGGCGTACGGCTACGGTTCATTTACAACTGGTGTCGGTAACTTTCCTGGCGGTTTAGATCGCAATTATGCAATGCAAGTTCCTGCGGTTAGCCGTTGCAGAAACCTTATAGCTGGTGTAATTTCCTACCTGCCTCTTGAACTTTACAAAAAGTCAACAGGTGAGGAATTGGGAAATCCTCTCTGGGTAGAACAGCCAGACTATCGGCAACCAAGATCCGTCACTTTATCGTGGACTGTCGATAGTCTCCTGTTTTACGGAGTCGCGTACTGGAGAGTTACAGAATTATATGCCGATGACCTTCGGCCTTCAAGATTTGAATGGATAGCAAACAATCGAGTTACATTTACAACTAATAAGTTTGGCACCGAAGTAAATCAATATTATGTAGATGGTGTTGAGTCTCCAATGTCTGGTATTGGCTCTCTTATTACATTTCAGGGCCTGACACAAGGTGTATTACAAACTGCTGCTCGCACAATTCAAAGCGCACTTGATATTGAAAAGGCTGCAGCAGTAGCTGCCCAAACTCCAGTTCCAACTGGGTACATCAAGAACACAGGTGCAGATTTACCAGAGCAACAAGTATCTGGATTACTGGCTCAATGGAAGCAGAGCAGATTAAATAGAAGCACTGCATATTTGACGTCAACTTTAAGTTACGAAACTACAGGATTTTCACCAAAGGACATGATGTACAACGAGGCGCAACAGTACCTTGCCACACAAATAGCCAGGGCCATGAATGTACCAGCCTATTATATTTCAGCAGATATGAATAACTCAATGACTTACCAGAACATTATTGATGGGCGTAAAGAATTCGTGGCTTATTCTCTACAACCTTTTATTTGTGCCATTGAGGACAGACTTAGCATGGATGACATAACGCCAAGAGGACACATAGTTAAATTTGCTATCGAGGAGTCATTCTTACGTGCAGACACAATGAAACGACTAGAAGCAATAGAGAAAATGTTGGCTTTAGGTTTGATAGATGTTGAACAAGCTAAAGAAATGGAAAACATGACACCTAACGGAAATGGAAACACAAATGCTACTTACGTTCAGTAGTCACATAGAAAGCGCGGATGGCGAACGCAGAATTATTGCGGGCAAAATCGTACCTTACGAAGAGGTTGGTAATACTTCTGTCGGCAAGGTTGTATTTGCTAAAGACTCCATTGAAATTGGTGATCCTGGTAAGGTAAAAATGCTAATGCAGCACCGCCCAGAAAAACCTATTGGCAGAATGCAGAAATTTAACAAAGCAGAAGATGGCATTTATGCTACCTTTAAAATTAGTGCAAGCATGCAAGGCCAAGACGCACTCATACTTGCAGGCGAACAATTAATTGACGGATTGTCAGTAGGAGTAGACGTAAATAAGTCTGTGCAGAAGAAAGATTATTTATATGTAACAAGTGCCACCCTGCGTGAAGTCAGCCTGGTTGAATCGCCAGCATTTACGGCTGCACAAGTGAATAAAGTTGCTGCTAGTGAAAACGAAGCAGAGGACACAAATCAACCTAAAGAAAGCGAGGCTCCTGTGGAAGACAATGCAATACAGCCACAAGAAGCAAAGGCAGAGGCTGCTACTCCTACAGTAGAAGCTGCTCGCCCAACAATTACAACACCGCATATCCAAACAACCGTGCGCACGCCAATCACTTCAATGGCAGCATACACAGAGCACAAAATCAAAGCTGCTCTAGGTAACGAAGACTCAAGACTGTACGTAACTGCAGCCGATGACTCATTCGCAACTAACCCAGCATTCAATCCAACACAGTATCTAAGCGAGTTTGTAACTAACACTCGATTTGGAACTCCAGCAATTGATGCATGTTCACAAGGAACACTTCCAACAAGTGGAATGACAATCAGCGTGCCGTCTTTGGTGACCTCTGCTGGCGGTCAATCAGGTGTGGCACCAGAAGTAACTGTAGAGTTAGAGGCTGGCGCAGTACAAAATACTGGCATGGTTACTCAATATTTATCAGGTACAGTATCTAAGTACGCTGGTATGAATACCTTATCAGTGGAACTGCTTGAGAGATCAGATCCAAACTTCTATGCAGAACTTACAAAGCAATTAGAGTATGCATACTTAAAAACTCTAGATACAACCGTTGCTGCAGCTTTGATTACTGCTGGAACAGCAGCAACAAACACAACTGCTGATCTAGACGGCATTGTTACCTTTGCTTCAGAGGCAGCACGTAAGATTTACGAAAACACTGGTTACTTTGCACAAAATTATATTGCTAACCCAGCACAATGGGGCGCACTAATTGCTGCTCAAGACACCACAAAGCGACCTGTATTCACAGCTTTACAGCCTATGAATGCAGCAGGACAAGTTAGCGTTCAATCAATTCGAGGTAACGTTCTTGGATTAGACTTGTACGTTGATAAGAACCTGGCAGCAACTACTTTCGATGATGGTTCAGCGATTGTATTAGCCCCAGAAGCATTTACCGTATATCGCTCCGCTCAAAACTTCATGAGCGTAAACGTAGTATCAAACCTACAAGTACAGGTTGCGATTTATGGTTACATGGCAACAATTGCCAAAATGCCAAAGGGTATTTACCTATACAACAAGGCCTAAAAACCAATAAGTAATCTCTGGGGTTTAGTAGCCCTAGCCCCAGAGAGCTATTAGCAGAGGAGTAGAGATGGCAGCCACGTATGTGACTACAGCCGAGTTGAGGGCAAACCTCGGAATTGGCTCTCTCTATTCCGATGCTACAGTTGAGGAAGTTTGTCAAACAGCAGAAGATTTAATTAATCAATATTTATGGTTCAACACCGCCCCAGTAGTAGGCACAGCATTACAAGATAATGTGGCAACACTTATGCTTGCTAACCCAAACGCATTTGCAGCAAGCCAATCAATTGTTGTAAGCGGTTGCGGTGCCACCTTTAACGGAACACAAACTATCACTGGTACAATTCCACCGACTTCTGGTACTACTAGCCTTATTCCAGTATTTATGTATAACTATGGCCAGGTCAATTACCCTAACGGATATTCATTTGTGCAATATGCAAAGACAGCAGCTAATCAACCATTTCATAAAGTATTACCTTATGGACTAGCCACAGGCCCAGACCACAAGACCCAATCTTACGCGACAACCCCCGCCATAAGAGAAAGTGCCATGATAGTGGCCGTTGACGTCTGGCAAGCCAGGCAGGTCAGCCAAACAGGTGGGGTCGGTATGGATGGGATCAGTGCGAGCCCTTATCGGATGGGTTATCAGCTGATTAACAGAGTGCGTGGTCTCATCCAGCCGTATTCAAGCCCAGCATCACTGGTCGGCTGATGCCAGCAGCAATAACCACCCTTCGCGGTACTTTAGCCACTGACCTGGCCAACGCTGGCGTATGGTCAACCTTTTCTTACCCTCCAGCTACTTTGATCGCAAATAGCGTGGTTATTACGCCCTCAGATCCGTACATCGTACCTAGCAATAATGATCAAGTAGGCCTGGCACCTTTAGCCAACTTTAAAGTTTTAATTACGGCACCTGCCTTCGACAACCAGGGCAACTTGGCAGGGATGGAAACCTTTATTGTGGCAGTAGTAAATAAACTAGCAGCATCATCTTTGGTGCTCAATATATCAAGTGTCTCCGCTCCAGCTATAACTAATGCAGCTAGTGGAGATTTGTTAACCGCAGAAATCACCGTGTCAATCCTAACGAGCTGGAGTTAAAATGAGTACACAAGCAGAAGACTTAGCCTTCTTAATTAAGACAGGCCAAATTAAAGAAACACCTAAACCAACCGCAACCAAGAAAGACGAGGAATAACAATGGCCATATATCTAAATAACAATGTAGGCGTTAAATTGGCTACTGCCGCTGCGCCTACTGTACCTTCAATCGACATCAGCGCCTATGTAACTAACGCTGTAATTAACCAGATCGTGGATGAGCTAGAAGTAACTGCAATGGGTGATAGCGCTCACAAATTTGCTGCTGGTCTGCAATCAGGCACATTTTCTATCGACGTTATTAACGACTGGGCAGCAAGCCAAGTTATGACAACCCTTAACGCAGCCTTCGGTCAAACCCTGGCAGTATCAGTAATTACTGTTAAAGGTACTGCCGTATCAGCAACTAACCCAACTTATCAATTCTCGGTACTGGTAAATAATCTAACCCCAATCGGCACAGGTGGCGTGGCTGAAATAGCAACATCAAGTCTGTCCTTTACACTAAACTCCGCACTAACAGTGTCAACATCGGTGGCATTTTAATTAAGGAGTAACTATGGCAAAGCTAAAGATAACAAGGGCTAATGGCGAGGTATCAGAACACAAGATCACGCCAGGTGTTGAGTACGCTTTCGAGTTAAAGTATGGATCTGGTATTAGCAAAGTCCTGCGCGAGCACGAACGTCAAACAGAGATATTCTGGTTGGCTTACGAATGCTTACGCAGGGCTGGTGCGCAGATACCTATATGGGGTTCAGAGTTTATAGATACTCTTGAAACTGTAGAGGTACTAGACGAAGAAAAAAAATAACACCGCGTGATTCAATAATCTATACGATAGCCAGCCTGTCGGTAGAAACTGGAATCGCGCCACAGGCTTTTATAGATATGGATCCAGAAATGCTTAGGACAATAGTCCAAGTGTTATCGGATCGAGCAAAGGAGATCAAGAATGCCAGTAGAGGTCGTAGGCATTAAAGATGTTCTTAAAGGCTTAGAGTTTATTGATGAAGATATGCGTATGCGTATTAGAACTGCCATTGATCCGTTGATGCGAGGCGTGGCACTTAATGCTAAACGAATGGTTAAACAAAACTCAGAAGTATTATCGGGCTGGACTAAGCCCATATCTTCCCCAGATATTAAATATAAACCCTTTCCTAAATATGATGCAAATATAGTTAGAGAGGGTATTGGTTATAACCCAGGAGAAAATAAAACATTTAAAAATGGCTTTAAGGTAAGTAATTACGTTTACAATTCCAGCAGGGCTGGTGCAATCTACGAAGTAGCAGGTCGCTTAAATCCACAAGGCCGAGCCCCATTTCAGATGCTTCCATCTAAAGGTGCTAGTGGAACATATACTTTAAAGTCGAAAGGCAGCAAAGCATTCAGAGAATATAACTCTAATAATCCGTTTGCTAGTCAGCAATTCGTAGCTGCATTAGAGCCAGTAACTTCACAACCAAAGATTAAAGATATTAGGGGCGGTGGTCGCAAGACTAAAGGCCGTTTAATCTATAAAGCCTGGGCCCAGGATAGTCCTAAAGTTTATGAAGCAATCTTAAACGCAATAAATGCCACCGCCATACATTTTAATAAAGCCACCGAGATTAAGAAGGCAGCATAATGGCCAACGTAGTCGTTTCTGCTATTGCCACCTTTAATGGTAAGGCACTTAAAAAGGGTCAAAAGGATCTATCAGCATTTGATAAACAAGCCCAGCAATTAGGTAAAACATTTAACCGAGTATTTGCTACTACCGCAATTGTGGCATTCTCCAAGAAAGCAATCAATGCATTTGCAGCCGATGAGAAGGCTGCTAAATCTTTAGCTGTACAACTAGGAAATACTGGTAACGCATTTAGGGTAGATGAAGTAGAGCGTTATATTGCCAAACTACAAGGCCTTTACGGAGTATTAGACGATCAACTACGCCCAGCATTTCAGACATTATTAAACGCTACTGGATCTGTAACCCTAAGCCAAAAGGCTTTAGAGACCGCATTAAACGTCAGCGCAGGCACAGGTAAAGACTTAGAAAGCGTAGTCGCAGCAATAGCCAAAGGCGCGTCAGGTACTACTACAGCCTTATCAAGATTAGGCACAGGATTAGACAAGGCCACTATCGCAAGTGGCGATATGAATAAGATAATGGCAGCACTTGACAAGAAGTTTGCTGGCCAGGCCCAAGCAAGATTAACTACCTACGCAGGCAAGATGGATTTATTAAAGGTCGCAGCAGCTGATGCAACTGAGATTATAGGTAAAGGTTTAATAGATGCCCTAACTGTTATTGGCAAGGATAACTCAATAGACCAGGCAACTAACTCTATGAACAGTTTTGCCACTGCTATTGCTAATACATCTAGGGGTATGGGGACTTTAATAGGTGAAGTAAAGAAAATAATTGACAGCGATGTTGGTAAGTTTTTATTGGCTATTGCAGCCTTACTGACTCTAGGCAAGAAGCAACTGATACTAGGTACTGCAGGGTTAATTGCTTACGACATAGGCAAAGATCGCAAGCCTATTAGCGAGATGGAAAACCGTACATTAGGTCAAAAACGGCTGGCTGATAGAGTTAAAGAAGCTAAGTTAATTAAAGATTCTGCGACTTACCGCACAGCAGAAAATGCAGCATTAAAGGCTAAGACAGAAATAGATAAACTTAAAGATAAGTTTGATCTAGAGCGTATAGGATTAACAACAGCCCTTAACAATGCCACGGATGAAGAGACTAAATTACGCATAAAGGCTCAGATAGCAATCCTAGACAATAATGAGGCTTTGGCTAAGAAATATAATGCCGAGTTAGAAGCTGCTAAGGCTGCCAATGATCTTGCTGCATCATTTAAACTAGGCGGATTAACTTGGTTATCTTCTGCGCAAGACATAAAAAACTATGTTAATGCTATGACTTCTGCATCACAGACTTATGCTAATTCACAATTAGGCAAGGGTGGCACTGGTTACACTGGACCTACCTATCCAGATGCCACTACCGCTGCTGTAGTTACTCAGGCATTAAATAAAAATATGGCACAAATAGCAGAAGTAACTATTCCTACATTATTAGAGAAGTTAAGAACTACCGTAAAATCTGGTTATGACATACCAAGCGCAAGTGAGTTTTATGGTGGTTTGCCTAACAATACATCAACTCAGATTGCTAAAAACATGGCTTCAACTCCTGTGATTAATGTCAACGTAGAAGGATCGGTCTTATCACTTAATGAAATGGACAACGCTATCCAAGATGCGCTACTTAGAATCTACAAACAAAATGGAGACTTAGCACCTGCTGGGTTAATACCGTAATGGCTGTACCTACAATCAATGCCATCATTAACTTCTCCACTGGTCCAGCATTTGCTCAAGCATTTATAATAGATCAGGGCATATTAGGTACTAACGTATTAGCCGATTCTACAGCAGTAATTGTTGATGTATCTAATCAAGTTAATATGGTGCAGACTAGACGTGGCCGTAATGCAATATCAGATCAATTTCAAACAGGTAATTTAACCTTACGAATTGTCGATCAAAATGGCGATTTTAATCCTCAGAATACAGCTAGCCCTTACTATGAATTACTTACCCCTATGAAGAAGGTACAGATAACTGCCACTTACTCAGGAGTAACTTATCCAATCTTTTCAGGCTTCATTACTTCTTATGTTAATACTCAGCCTAAAGATGCAACAGAAGTAGCATATACAACTATTACAGCTGTAGATGCTTACCGCCTAGCGCAAAATGCTCAGATCTCTACTGTTACTGGTGCTAGTGCTGGCAATTTATCGGGCACAAGAATCAATCAAATATTAGATGAAATTGACTGGCCAAACACTATGAGAGACGTAGATGCTGGTTTAACCACACTTCAGAACGATCCTGGTACAAATAGAACATCGCTGGGGGCCTTACAAACTGCAGCCGATAGTGAGTACGGTGCTGTATATGTTGATGCCTCTGGCTCGTTTGTATTTCAAGATCGTACTGTAACTGTTGGATCTATTGCAGCTACACCCACAGTATTTAGTGATAACGGTGCTGGTATTAGATACGCTAATGCCGTCTGGAAACTAGATGATAGCCTTATATTTAATAAAGCCACAGTTACTAGATCAGGTGGTACTGCCCAGGTGGCTACCAATCAGCCTTCCATAGATAAGTATTTCTTACATTCATACTTCTTAGATGGCCTATTAATGCAGACCGATGCAGTAGCGCTTGATTATGCGCGATCTTATGTAGCTTCAAGAGCTGAAACCACTATCCGATGCGATGCCATAGAATTAGACCTTTATACTGATAATTACACCGCAGGCACTATCGCAGCCTTAGACCTAGATTTCTTTGATCCTATAACCGTGATTACTACACAACCAGGCGGATCTACCCTAAATAAGACCCTGCAGATTTTCGGAGTGGCTTTTAATATCACACCGAATAGTTGGAAAACTATCTTTACAACGCTCGAACCTGTCATTGATGGGTTTATACTAGGGTACAGCGCTCTAGATGAAGACGTATTAAGTTACTAAGGAGAAAATATGGCAACCTGGCCAGGAGTCACTGGAGACGTAGTTACATCCGCAATGTGGAATGGGCTACCAGCCTTCACAGTACAAACCGCTAAAACTGCAGATTACACAGCAGGTAGTGGTGATGAGTATCAACAATTAATACCTATGAACAAAGCAACAGCAATAGCATTTAAAATTCCAACCGATGCAACATATAACTTTGCCATTGGAACCGTTATTACCGTATTAAATATTAATGCAGGAACTCTTACAATTAGCGCAGTTACATCTGGCACCACAACAGTATTATCGGCTGGCGCTGTAGCTGCATCGCCAACCCTTGCACAATATAAATCAGCAGCATTGATTAAGACGGCTGCTAACGCTTGGTATGTAGTAGGAGCAATTGCATAATGATTGGCAACATAGTCGCAGGAGTACAATCTGTCCCTTTTACAGGATTTGTTGCTACTGGTGGTAATGAAGTAAAAAATGTTGGTTCATATAATTATCATTTATTTACTTCTAACGGCACTTTTGCAGTTACTTCGGGAAGTAAATCTGTTGAGATTTGTACTGTTGGTGCAGGTGCTTCAGGTGGTTCTTGGATGGGTGGCGGTGGTGGTGGTGGAGCAATTACTTATTGGAGTTCATTATCTGCAACTGTAAATAATTATACTGTCATAGTTGGTGCTGGTGGTACCGCACCTGCTTCTGAATATCGTGGTAATTCAGGTGGAACAAGTTCTTTAGCGTTAGGTGGTACTACTTATTCATCTGCTTTAGGTGGCGGTGGTGGTGGCGGTGATCTTGCTGGACAACAAAGTGGTGGTTCAGGTGGATCAGGCGGTGGCGCAGGTGGTAGAAGTACTTCTGGTGGATCTGCATCAGGTACTAACACAAATGCGGGTGGTGCAGGATATATGTCAGGTAATTATATTTTAGGTGCAGGCGGTGGTGGTGGTACTCAAGTTGGTACAACTTCAGTTGCAGGAACGGTTGGTGGTGGTGGAGAAGGTGTTAATTTAAATACCATTGATACTAATTTATTTGGTAATTTTACTGCATTAACTGGAATGAGTGTATTAAGTTCTGGTGGTGGTGGTGGCGGATATAACGGATCTGGTGGATTATCTGGTGCTAATGGCGGTGTAGGTGCAGGTCAAGGTGGCACAAATAACAGCTCAACAAATTTACAAAGCGCAACTGCTGGCACTTCTTATGGTGCAGGTGGCGGTGGTGGTGGTTGGGGCGGTGGTTCACCAAACAACGCAGCTAGTGGAAATGGCAAAGATGGTTTAGTAATTGTGAGGTATTTAGCATGAAAACTTATGCAAAAATTGAAAACGATATTGTAGTTAATGTATCTGTTGCAGATGATAATTGGAATCCAGTTGATTGGATAGATTGCACTAATCAAAGTGTTGGAATTGGTTACACTTATTTACCATTAGAAAATATTTTTATGCCGCCTAAATGCCACGCAGAGGCAGTATTAAATGCTGCAGCTGCTAAATGGAAATGCACAAACGAGGATCACAATGTCAAGTCCCTGGCTGAGTAAAGCTGCAGATAGTTTAAGAGATGCCGTTACTACCTGGTATCCAGATCGCCGCACTTCCAGTGATGGGTGGCTTGGCGATGCTCGTCACGCTGCCAGAAAATCGGATCATAATCCAGACAGCAGTGGATGTGTCAGAGCCATTGATATTGATTCTAGGTTGGATTCATCCGATGGGCTCTCAGTATATTTGGCTGACCAAATCAGGATCTGTGCTAAAACCGATAAACGTATATCGTACGTAATACATAACGGAATGATTGCCAGCAAAATTCTTAACTTTAAGTGGCGTAAGTACTTAGGGTTTAATAAACACACAAAGCACATACATATCAGTTTTACAAAGGCTGGAGACAAAGACGGCAAACCGTTTGATATACCCCTACTAGGAGGCAAAATATGAACATGAAAAACCCTTACGTACTGACCGCTGGTGCATTTCTATCAGCCTGGGCAGCATCGAACTTCGCAGCAGATTACCGAGCCGTATTGTGGGCCGTACTAGCTGGCGTGTTTGGCTATGCAACTCCTAAAAAATGAGTCCGGCGGACTGGGCATCCTTTGGAGCTGGCGTTATCGCCGTGCTATCAGGCGTGCTGATCGGCTTGCGTTTCCTAGTTAAAGGTTGGTTAAACGAATTAAGGCCCAACGGAGGCTCCAGTATGAAGGATCAATTAACTCGACTAGAACAGCGTGTTGATGATCTATTTATTTTAATTGGTAAGCAATAATTCCCCTATGGCTACCACACGCAAGCGCAAGAAAGTCAATAGACGAGTGGTGCGCAAATCACCCGATCCATTATCTAAACTTGATGTTTTCATGATTACCAAACATGAGATTTACAAGGCTGCAAAGAAGGCTGGATTCAGCAACGAGATTGCGTGGTTCTTTATGCAAGAGCCTAATTCTCTACCTGATTGGATTGCTAACGATAAACCCGATGCAATCATTCCAACATTAGATCCTACAGAAACGGATGACGATTAAGCGTTGGTTAGTAATTTCAGACCTTCAGGTCCCATTCCAATTGGACTCTGCGGTAAAGAATATAATCAAGTTAGCGAGGCGAGAAAAGTTTGATTCTGTATTGGTGGTTGGTGATGAGATTGACTTTCAGTCGATTAGTAAATGGAGCGAAGGCACACCTCTGGCTTATAGCGAGGATCTACACGCGGATCGTGAGCTATGTAAGCAGATACTCTGGGACATCGGCGAGTACAGTCCAGAAATGCATATTATCCGCAGCAATCATACTGATCGCCTATACAGCACTCTTCTAAAAGTACCAGGTTTAATTAACCTGCCCGAGCTACAATACCCTGCCTTTATGGGGTTCGCGGATATGGGAATGACCTACCACCGCAAAGCCTACGAGTTCCACCCCGACTGGGTACTCTGCCACGGAGATGAAGGCAGTATGAGCCAACACGCCGGTATTACGGCCCTTAACCTAGCCAAGAAGTTTGGTAAATCAGTTTTGGCAGGACATAGCCACAGGTTGGGGATGAGTGCCTACTCAGAGGGCGTAAACGGGCACTACAGGGCCTTATATGGGGTAGAGGTAGGAAACCTTATGGATCGAAAGAAAGCGGGCTATATTCGCTATAACAGCGCGAATTGGCAGAATGGGTTTGCTATACTAGAAGCCGAGGGAAAGACGCTAACACCAACGTTAGTGCCAATCGATCCTAAGGATGGCTCATTTACAGCACTGGGCAGGCATTACAGGTAAATCGTTACCTAATCGTTATACAAATACTTTCTAAAACTATCCACAAAGTCGTACACAGATGCCATACTTCTCTCGTGCCACAAATTGTGGCGCAGAAAGCAGGGCTACGATGAAAATAGAAATGAGATTAACCGCAGCTGATTTTGAGCGGTTGTGGACCAATTCGATGGAATGGATGAATCTAGACTGGGAAAAGCAAGCAGACAGATTTGATCCTATGCCATTATTTAGCTGGCACTATGCGTACTGGTTTGACAATTACGCTGCGTTAAAATTAGCGGAGGCTTTTATTAGCACGCTAGGTAAAAACTATGCTATTCATAGTGATGAAGGCACTGGCGATTGGGTTATGTTAACTAATTATGCAAGCCCTTGCCATGTAAGTAAAAGACTGGTAAGCGCATGACCGCCAAAGACGACATGCTACAACTAGCTTGGATATTCCTGGGCTTAGGTACAGCTGCATGGATCTTGGCTGAGATCAAAGAAAGCATCCAAACCCGTTACTACTGGTTAGGCCGTAAAGACGGCTGGGATATGCACCGCAGAATGATAGAAAACAAAATCGATGCCGACAACAACTGAAAAACTGTTTAATAATGCCACGGCACTTGTCCATGAACGAGGAGTTGTCTATGGACACGCAATCTACAACATGGAGCGTATCGCAAAGTCGGTCAGTGCATACATTGACTATCCAATCATGCCTCACGACATACCGATTATTAACGTGCTGCAGAAAATATCCAGGCTGGCTGAAAGTCCTGGACACGAGGACAGTATCGTGGACATCTGTGCATACATGGCAATCTACCAGCTATGCATTGAAGCCGAGAAAGACGGAGAGTTTGAATGGAGGGCTGGAGAATAATGGCATTTGATTTAAGTCAGTACGAGACAGTTGATGAACGACTACATAAATGGTGGGGGTTATATCCAAATGGAAGAGTGGAAACAGAAATTATCGAGGCCACAAACGTTAGATTCATTGTTGTTTGTAGGCTATTCAAAACAGAAGCAGATCTCAAGCCGTGTGCTACTGGGCTTGCGAGTGAGACTGTTAGTGATAGAGGGGTTAATGCGAATTTTGCTTTACCTAACTGCGAAACAAGCGCAATTGGTAGAGCAATTAGCAACTCGGGTCTCTCAGCTAAAGGCAAACGCCCAAGTCGAGAGGAAATGGCATCAGTAAATGCTAAGGAAGCAGAATCATTTAAACCTAAGTATGGCCGACCAGGATCTAAATCGGCTGCAATGGAGCATGCGCTTCATATTGTTAACACACAATCTAAAGATACTGGCAACGAGCCTGTACCTATTGAGTGGTCTGTTGGCGAAAGCATTACTCAGATCGGTGAAGTGGTTAGTGTTGGCTTTACTTGTCGGCACGGCAGTATGGTAAAGAAAGAAGGAATTGCCAAAGGTTCTAACAAACCCTACGCAGGATATGTATGCAGCGCATCTAAGCCAGATCAATGCGAGGCCAAGTGGGCCAAACTTACCGCAGCAGGCACTTGGTATTGGCCAGACGATTCCGAACTAGGCAAAGGAGGTGAGTGATGGGGTATGTAGAGATCCTAAGAGGCGGACCTTACCTGGAACGCATGGAAAACGACCAGGTAAAGTTTGTGCCATCTGATGACTTATGTATAGCTTGTAATGACGACAGGTTGATACATAACGGTAATTTCTTGGTTTGTACTCAATGCCATACCAGGCAATAAAGATATTACCATAGTGCACGCCAAGTTCAAGTGTAACGGCTGCAAGCGTAGTACTGAATTCCTCTGGTTAGATCAACTTAATACGCCAGAGGGATTCAAAGCGTATCAATGTATGGATTGTGGGTGTGTCGGCGTGAAAAATATCGCTGAAGCATTTACTATACCTGACTCGGACATAATCCGATGTGATAAGTGTGGCAGTTGGATGTTTCTTACCGTGGCCTGTCACACTTGCGCATTAATCAAGGAGAAATAATGCCTACAGGTAGACGCAATTCAGGTGGAGACGATTACTACACATCCCAGTGGATATTTGATGGCTTGGGGCTAGAGTTTGACTTAGACCCTTGCTCACCCATAGTTGGTGGCGTCGTACCAGCTAAAACCAAGTACACCATCGAAGATGATGGGCTATCCCATGACTGGTTTGGCTTAGTCTGGATGAACCCACCGTATTCAAAGCCAACGCCCTGGGTAGATAGGTTCCTATCACATTCAAACGGTGTGGCCCTTGTGCCCTTCACCAACGGCAGGTGGTGGTTTAACCTATGGAACCACGCCGATGCCATTATGCCTATTGCCTATAATCACAAGTTTGATCGAGCCGATGGTAGCCGTAAAACAATTACCTTTAACACGGCCCTTTACGCAATAGGTGAGGCAGGCGTGGCAGCTATAAATAGATTCAAGTTGCACCGAGTCAGATGACGACTTGCCGTCTGACCTGCGGTTATGCTGATGGACTTGCATAGGCATGCTACCCTCTAGATCGCATACGCCCTCAAGGCGGAAACGCGAGCCCCTAAAGGGAAAGCTCGCGAGGTGCACGCTAGTAGTCACCGCTCTATTTGTAGGCCAAATGTTAAGCCTTGAAAGAGCTCATTCCGCAGATATTGATACTACAAATCATTATCGTCAATGGGCATTCATTCAGTTAAATGATCTAGATGAGTTCTACTGTATAGATGAGTTATATTACAAAGAATCACGCTGGAACCCTGCTGCACGTAACGGTTCACACTATGGCATACCACAAGGCAGTTCTAAATACCTGGCTAATGCTAACGGTTACAAGCAGGTTGAATGGGGTATTAAATATAACTTAACAAGATATGGTTCTATGTGTAAGGCTCTTAATCATTACAGGCTTAAAGGATGGCACTAATGGTTAACAAGAAGGCTAAGCATCAACGAGCTATGGGTAGTGGTCAATGGAAAAAGTTACGCTTATCCATCTTAGATCGTGATGGTCGTATCTGCTACGCGTGTGGTAATGAAGCAAACGAAGTTGATCATATATGGCCACGCTCTAAGGGCGGTGATATGTTTGACCCACAGAATTGTGCAGCTATATGCCGTGCGTGCAACCTAGCCAAAGGTGACCGTTTTTTTAGCCCTGCGCCGACCCCCCCTGTCTTTCAAGGGCCATCTCTCCCTAG
>Ga0209400_1001863_pt1 | contig 16419 bp, 15 predicted proteins | sample M_130807_EF_Meta_FD_187313 | JGI IMG/M metagenome (GOLD analysis project Ga0209400, IMG submission 187313) | Freshwater microbial communities from Lake Montjoie, Canada to study carbon cycling - M_130807_EF_MetaG (SPAdes) (version 2) | ecosystem: Environmental > Aquatic > Freshwater > Lake... | reverse complement strand
CCGGAAAAACTTCCCAAGACGGGGGGCTATGCGGGATTCCGGGTTCATTATCCACTGAATCAACCCGGGGTTCTGGACGAGCTGTGCGTGTTTCTGGGGGCCTCGTATTTCCGGGCCGTCCCGAAGGATCTCAAGTATGGGGTGAGCGCCCGAGGGCTGGCCTTGGACACCTATATTCCGGGGAAGGTGGAGGAGTTTCCGGTGTTCACCAAATTCTGGCTCGAGAAACCGGACTCCTTTGCCAAGGAGTTTCATCTGATGGCGCTACTTGAATCAGAAAGTGTCACGGGGGCGTACCGGTTTCGAGTCATTCCAGGAGTGGAGACGAGAACCGACGTCGAGGCGGTACTCTTTTTCCGTCAAAACCCCAAGATGATCGGGTACGCGCCCCTTTCCTCGATGTTTTGGTTTGGCGAAAACACGAGCAACACCTTCGGGGATTTTCGTCCCGAGGTGCATGATTCGGACGGAGTGCTTTTGCAAAAGGAAAACGGGGAGTGGGTTTGGCGTCCTTTGACCTGGGGGCGACAAATTCAGACGAATCTTTTTCCCGACACGAGCCCCAAGGGGTTTGGGCTTTTGCAACGGGACCGGGATTTCAGCCATTACCAGGATTTGGAAGCGCTTTATCACCTTCGGCCGAGTGTGTGGGTTCGGCCGCTGGAGGGATTCAACGCCGGATCCTTGTTCCTCATGCAGTTGCCCACCAAGAATGAGTATGCCGACAATGTGACTTTATTTTGGAAACCGGATACGGCTCCGGCGCCGAATCAACCCCACCGGATTCGTTACGAAATACGTTGGTTCCGTGATGCGGAGGACCTGCCGCCCATCGGGAAATGCCTGTCCACTCGGGTGGACGATCAGGAAAAAGAAAACCAGAGGCATTTTTACCTCGAGTTCGGCGGAGGGAGTTTAAAGAACTTTAAGGCGGATCATCCTCCAAGCTGGGAGGCTTATTCCCCCAGTGGGGCGAAAATCTCCAAACCCCAGCTCCTTTGGAATGAGTACAATAATTCCTGGAGATTCAGTTTTGTGGCCACCAAGCAACCGGGGCAGAAGCCGCAGGAAATACTTTGCCGGTTGACCGGGCCGACGGGGCATCTCACTGAAACTTGGAGTTATACATGGCTCCCGTAGAAATTCCGGATGAGTGGGATGTCGCCGCCCGCCAGGTGGAAGATTGGCTGAGGGCGGTCGGAGTCGGCTCGCAGCAGAGGTGTCTTGAGCTGACGTTGGCAATTCTTAAGGAGGCGAGAGAGGCGCAGGGGAGGCAGGAGCCAACGGCCATCGCCATGGATACGGCCTTTCGAAAATTCGAAACCTGGTCGAAAGGTGTTTTTCCCGAAGCGGCGGCCGAAAGGGCGGCCCTTCAGGCTTTGGTTGCGCTGCATGGGACGCAGCCGAGCCGCAGGCAATTGGGTATGGTATTGGAAAAGGTCTGCCCTCCGGATTTCTCGGAACAACTTTCAAAATTCCGGATCGATGCGAGCCCGGAGATTCGTCTTTCGAAAATGACCGCCCGAAAAATGAAATATGGCCCGATTGAGGCGATTGCGCAGGAGACTTGGCATCGTTTTGCCTGGGCTCCTCTTTTTCAGGCCTTGGTCATCTGGACCGCTATTTTCCTGATTCTCCTGCGCTGGTTGGCTCCCAAGGCACCGTTATGAAACCAGGGGTTCTGTTGGAAAAGATCACCGCCGAAACGGTGGGATTCCGCCGGGCGAGTTTTTTCGGGGCCATTTTAGCCAGCACCGGCCTCGGAGTGTGGTTTTTGGCGCGGGCCTTTTCCCGGGAGGGGTTTTCCGCTCTGGAAGTCGCACAACTCATTCTCTTTGCCTTTCTTCTACATCAGATTGTGACCGGATTCTGGCTAGCGGTGTTGGGAGGGTGGACACAGTTTTTTCCGGGAAAGGAGATCCGGATGGGGTGGACCGGGCCCGTCCACCCGGCGGCGACCCCGCCCGTGCGAACGGCCCTTGTTCTGCCGATGTACAATGAGGATTCCGGCCCGATCTTTGCCATGGCGGAAACCCTTTGGAACGACCTACAGGCCACGGGACGGGGCGACGAGTTCGACATCTTTTTTCTTAGCGACTCCAACCGCCCGGAAAACTGGATCGCGGAGGAATGGGGTTGGTTTGATCTTTGCCGGCGAACCGGAGGGTGGAGCCGGATCCATTATCGCAAGCGCCGCTCCCCCCGGCACGGGAAGAGTGGAAATCTGGCGGATTTCTGCCGGAGGTGGGGTGCCCACTACCGGTATATGGTGACTCTGGATGCGGACAGCATCATGACCGCAGGTCTTATTACCCGACTCGTCTCCATGATGGAGAGCGCCCCCCGCGTGGGGATCATACAGACTTTACCCTATCAGATTTTCGGACGGACTCTTTTTCGGAGAATCCAACAGTTCTCCGTGCGGCTTTACGCACCGGTTTTCGCTGCCGGTGCGAACTATTGGCATTTGTTTGCCGGAAATTTCTGGGGGCATAACGCTATTTTGAGGGTCGCTCCGTTCATCCAATTCTGTGACTTGCCCGAACTGCCCGAGCCTTCGACGGATCGTCGGCATATTCTGAGTCACGACACCATTGAGGCGGCCCTGATGCGCAAGGCAGGGTACGACGTCTGGCTGGCCTATGGGGAGGAGGGGAGTTATGAAACGGCTCCACCGAATCTGGCGGATCATATGGTGCGGGAGCGCCGATGGTGCCGTGGAAATCTCCAGCATTTCTGGTTTCTTTTTGCCCCAGGAATCGATTTTGCGAACCGGTTCCACATTTGGACGGGGTTGATGGCGTATCTGGCGGCTCCACTCTGGCTCGCTTTTCTGGTGTGCGGGGCTTTCGACAGTTTTTTCAAGCATCACTTGTCCCTGCTTTCTTCCGGAGTGGGGGGAATGGCGAGTTCGACCGGACGGGCATACTCCATTCTTTTTTTCGCTACCTTGGGCCTTCTTCTTCTTCCGAAGCTGATCGGCCTATGGAGTGCCCGAAGGCGAATGAATCAAATGGGGGGTTGGCTCCGGACTATGGGTAGCGTCGCTTGTGAAACACTTGCCTGGTCGGCGTGGGCTCCCAGCATGATGCTTTATAACAGCTTGTTTGTGATGGAAGAGCTGCTGGGGAAGCAGGTCGGATGGGCTCCGCAAAACCGGACGGAAGCGCAAGCGCCCAGCCTATTTTTTATGCTACGCCGTTTTTGGCTCCCCGTGGCTGCCGCAGTTTTGGCCGGATTTCTGATCACAAAATACATTCCCCATCAGATGGGAATCCTTTTGCCGATTCTGATCGCTTGGTTGGCGACGCCATGGCTGGCTTGGTTGACGGCCCAAGCGGGTGCCGGCGAGTGGGCGCGCCGAGTCGGTCTTTTTCTTATCCCGGAAGAAATTGAGTCCCATCTGAACCGGGAAATTCGCGGGTACCTCCACCGGGTGGACCAGGCGGGGTGGGGATCCATTTGCCGGAAATCTGAAATCACGAGATTGGTCAGGGATCCCGCCTTGAACGCGCTCCACATCAGCCTGCTGCGGGTACGCAGGATGGTGAGTGAAAAAACACGGCAGCATCTGGTTCCCCTCCGGGAGAAAGCCCTTGAAAAGAATCCAGCGGGGTTAAGTCAGGCGGAATGGATGGATTTGTTGACGGACCCCGACTCATGCCTGTGGCTACATCGTCAGTTTTGGAAGCGCCCAACAGGGAAGATCCATTCTTGGTGGCGCGAGGGGCATCCTCCTGCCGTAAGCTAGGGGCGAGTCTCCGATTTCTTTTCGAAGCGGTTAAAAACCTCGGCGGCGTTCGATTCGCAAAGAGTCAGTCGGTTGGTTTGGCCGGATTTGATTTCGACTTCCAATAGCCAATAGGCCACGGCGTAACGACTTTTATACTGGCCGTAGAGCGCCTGTTTTCCCATGGGTGGATTCGAAAAAGTGAAAAACCCGTTCGTATCGGTCCGGGTTCGGGCCGTTCCGGAGTTGGCGGCGGCTTGGCCCATGGCCTGAAGATCCAAGTTTTTATATCCATCCGAAAAGTCGATTTTTAATCCCACGGGCTGTTCTCCTCCCTCTGTGTTTTTTTGAACGGCCAGTCCATCCGTTCTCCAAGTTTCCATGCGGATCCTGCGAATTTCGGGAATGAGGGAGGTAGGGGCTAGGATCAGGTCCATCCCGCGTAAATTCTGCGGGGACGGGCTGTTTTTTAACTGGATGGTCGCCTGCCCTACCAGAGGGGAGGGGGAAGGTTCTCCCCCATAAGCCAAGGGGAAAAGAAGAAGAAAGACGGCGGCTAGCTTGCCAAAGTGGGCGAGTGGTTGAAACTTATCCTGATGAAGGCTCATCCAGACCCAACTTACGCCCGGTCCAGACGGCGGGAAAGAATGCGATGAATGATCCGCGCTACCGACGATTGGCCGAACTTCTCACGGGGTACTCCACCGCACTCCGGAGGGGAGACAGGGTCTGGATTGATGCAGCGGAGATTCCCGAGGATTTTGTCGTGGAGCTGATCCGGGCGGTGCGTGCTCGGGGAGCCGAACCCTTCGTGCATCTGCATGGAGGGAAAATCTCCCGGGAGATCGCCCGGGGCAGCACGGCCCGTTCCCTCCGATTTTCCGTCCGTCATGATTTGGCCAAAATGAAGGCGATGCAGGCCTACATCGCCCTACGTGGATCCCAAAACAGCTTTGAGAACAGTGATGTTCCGGGAGAGAAGCAAAAGCTCGCCGGGAACATCCTCCGGCCGATTTCCGAGCGGCGGATCAATCGGACCCGATGGGTCGTGCTCCGCTGGCCAACCCCGGCCATGGCACAGGGGTCCGGTATGAGCACGGAGGCTTTCGAGGATCTCTTCTTCCGGGTTTGCAATCTGGACTACCGAAAAATGTCCCGAGCCGTCCGGCCTTTGGTCTCCCTTATGCGGCGGACCGATCAGGTCCACATTACGGGGCCGGGGACGGATCTGAGGTTTTCCATCCGGGGAATCGGGGTGATTCCCTGTGTTGGCGAACGGAATATCCCGGATGGGGAGGTGTTCACTGCGCCGGTCCGAAAGAGCGTGGAGGGACAGGTCACATTCAACGCTCCCGCGATTTACCGCGGGATTCCGTTTGATCAGGTTTGCCTACGTTTTTCGAAGGGGAAGATCATCGAGGCCACTGCCGGGCAAAAAACCCGCGAGTTGGAAGAGATTTTCTCGAGTGACGAGGGAGCCCGGTACATCGGCGAATTTGCCCTAGGGCTGAATCCCCACCTCAAACATCCCATGCGCGACATTCTGTTTGATGAAAAAATCGCGGGATCCTTCCATTTCACTCCCGGGCAGGCCTACGCCGTGGCCGACAACGGAAACCGTTCGCAGATTCACTGGGACTTGGTCAATCTGCAGGGACGTGCTCAAGGGGGAGGTCGGATCTTCTTTGATGGAAAGCTCGTTCGGGAGGACGGGAGATTTGTGCGAAAGGATCTAGCCGGACTTAATCCAGAGCGGTTGTCGAAGGTTTTATCCCTATGAGTCTCACGAGAACTCTGGTCGAACTGGCGGAGCAGTCGGGGGCAAAGGATCTCCCCGTCTGTGAGAAAGCGGTCGTGGAGGCTTCCGGAGAACAAAAGTCGATGGTGAATGCGCTGCTGGAAACCGGGCAGGTGGATGAAAAGGTTTTTGCGCAGAAACTCGGCGAATCCCTGGGGTTGCCTGTTTGGGAGGGGGAGATTCCACCGATTCCGGCACCCCTGCGGGAAAAGTTTCCCGCCCGGATTGCCCTGCGGCATCGGCTTCTCCCTGTAACGCCGGCGGAAGGGGAACCCCTGCCGGTTCTTTGTTTTGATCCGTTTGATCACTTGGCGAGGCAGGCGTTAGCCGGTTTTTGGGAAGGAGAAACCCGTTGGATGGTGGCTCCGCGGCGGGCGGTGCTCGACGGCCTGAGGGGGGGGTACGGAGTGGGTGCCGAGACATTTGATGAGATTCTGGAAGCCGGGGGGGAATTTGCCTCGGCGAATGATCTCGAGCAGGAAACAACGATTCTGGATGAGAACGATTCCGAGGCTTCCGTGATCAAGTTCGTGAACCAGATTATCCGGGAAGCGCTGCAGGAACGGGCGACGGATATCCACATCGAACCACTGGAGGATGACCTTCAAGTTCGTTACCGGATCGACGGGGTGCTGCGGAATATTCCAGTTCCTCCGAGAATCAAGCTGTTTCAAGCTTCGCTGATTTCCCGCATCAAGATCATGGCGCATCTGGATATTGCGGAACGGCGGCTTCCCCAGGACGGTCGTATCAATCTCGAGTTCGAAGGTCGTCCGATCGACGTCCGTATTGCGACCATTCCCTCGGTGACGGGGGAATCGATCAGCCTTCGGTTGTTGGGGCAGCAGCGGTTTGATTTTTCCCAAATGGGACTGAGTCCCGTGCACGAGGCCAGCGTGCGCAGTCTGCTGGCTTTACCGAACGGGATCGTGCTAATCACGGGGCCCACGGGTTCGGGAAAATCCACCACACTGTATACTTTCCTCGCTTCCCTGAACACGAAAGACCGGCGAATTGTCACGATCGAGGATCCGGTGGAAAACAAGATCCCCGGAGTGGTGCAGATCGCGGTGAAACCGGAGATCAATCTGACCTTTGCGGCGGGGCTGCGGAGCATTCTCCGGGGCGATCCCAACGTCGTCATGGTGGGAGAGATGCGCGACGTCGAGACGACGGAGATCGCGATCCGGGCCGCGTTGACCGGACATTTGGTTTTTTCCACCCTCCACACGAATGATGCGATTGGGGGGATCACCCGGTTGGTGGACATGGGGATCGAGCCCTTTCTCGTGGGTTCCTCCGTCCGGGCCTTCATTGCCCAACGGTTGGTGAGGGTTCTTTGTCCCTGGTGTTGCGAGCCGGGGAAATATTCCGAGCAATATTTGAAGGAGATTGGGATTCCTCCGGAAAAAGCGGTCACCGCCTATCGGGCCGTGGGGTGCGACCGTTGCCGACAGACGGGATATCAGGGGCGGCGGGCTATTTTTGAAATCTGTCTGGTGACGCCGCAGTTGCAGGAAATGATCACCCGGAAGGAATCGAACGCCGCTTTGAAGGAAATGGCTCGGTCCCAAGGAATGAAAAACCTCCGGGACGACGGCTGGGACAAGGTGGCGGAGGGGACCACGACGATTGAGGAGGTGGTGAGGGTGACCGTGGTGGACGGGGCGAAAAGCACGGGATCCTGAGATGGGCACTTTCACGTATGACGCTTTGGCCTCGGGAGGAGGACGGACCCAGGGAACGTTGGAGGCCAAGAGCCGGCAGGAGGCTTTGGCTCAGCTGGGGAAAATGAAACTTCGACCCCTCCGATTGCAGGAGCAAGGGGCAGCGGGAACTCTGGGCGGGCATGAGGCCGTCGGCGGGTTGAGGGTCGAACAACCGATGACCGAGGCGCAGATCATTTCGTTTACGGAGGAGTTGGGGGATCTGCTGGATGCGGGCCTTCAGTTGGAGGGGGCCTTGAAGATGATGGAGCAGAGATCCGAGGCCTCTGTTCTCAAGGCGGTGGCTCAAAGTCTGAGGAACCAGGTGAGGGAGGGGACCAGTCTTTCCCGCGCGTTGCGAGCCGCTTCGGCCAGCTTTTCCGATCTGTACTGCAATCTGGTGGCGGCGGGGGAGGTCAGCGGAGCCTTGGGCGCGATTCTTCAGCGGCAGGTTCTTTATCTGAAAAAATTAAGTGACCTAAAATCTCGGGTCATTCAGGCGCTCATTTATCCGATGTTTGTCAGCGGAGCGGGGATTCTTTTGATGGTGTTGTTCGTCGTCGTCTTGGTGCCGCAGTTGGAAACCTTGTTTAACAAATCCCCTGAAACGATTCCCCTGGTGACCAGGATTCTTCTGGGGACGAGTTATTTTTTGGTTCATTACGGATGGTTGGTGGCGGCGAGTCTGGCCTTGGCGGGGTTGGGATTTTGGCAGTGGATCCAGAAGCCGGCAGGAAGGATCTGGTGGGATCAGGCTCGGATGAAGATTCCGGTGGCGGGGGCAGTTTTGGAGGCATCGTTTTACGCTCAGTTTAGCCAAACCTTGGCAAACTTGCTGACGAATGGGGTGACGCTTTTGCAGGCGATGAATCTAGTCTCGCAAGCTACTCCGAATTCTTATTACCGTCTCCGCCTCGAAAAGGCATCCGAGCAGATTTCGGAAGGGTATTCCCTCAGCCGGGCCTTGCGGCAGGTGGGGGGGTTTTCTGACATGTTTTTGGATCTGGTGGCGGTGGGGGAGCAGACGGGGGAGCTGTCCAAGGCTTTGGACAAGGCGGGGGCCCGTTTTGAGAAGGAGATGGACCGCAAGATCCAGCGGATTACGGCACTGATTCAACCGGTCATCATTGTCATCATTGCCCTAGTCGTTGGGGCGGTTGTTTATTCCATCATCACCAGCATCTTTGACGCCATGTCCGGGATGCGGAAAAGTCTCTAATAACTTATTCGGGCTGGTTCGGGGGTTGTTGACGAAGGGGCGTGAGCAAGGGGAAGGTTCCCCAACCGCAAGGCCGGCTTCCTGCCAAACTGGGAGGCGTGAAAAAATGGAGAAATCCCTTGGCACGGCTGGGTTGGGCTTTTTGCCTCCTGTGGATTTTTGGATTGGAAAAGTCCGAGGGAGCTTTAGGGAATTCCAATCCCCCGGCGTCTTGGGATGTGAAGGAGAATGCTCCTATTTTTCCTTCGTGGTTTGGTCCGGTTTCGGCCCAGGCGGGGCTGAATCTGTATACATGGCGGGCACAAGTCCGGCCTCCGGCGGGGGAAGCAAGGCTGGCGGTAACTCTGGTTTTTCGGGAGCCATCGGACGGGTTTGCTCGGGTGATATGGCAGGGGCCGGGGCAAGCGGTCACTCTGTGCGGAAATTTGTTTGAGCGTGCGGCGGCATTGCATCAGCGAACCCTGTTGTTGGATCGAGAAATGTTGTCCGGCCCGGGCCAAATCATTGTGGAGTCCACGGGTAGCGAGGCGGTTTTGGAACGGGTAGAAATGGTTTGGGTCGAACCCTTGGTGTTGATGACGGGAGAGGGATCGGCAGGGGCTTGTTACCTGACCTCGTCTGGGAAGGTTTTTTCTGCGGATGAACTGCGAGGGGATGGACGGCGGTCTCCCGTGGATCAGGGGCAGGAGGGTTTTATCGACGCAGTCTTGGATCCGGGACCGGTCCGGATTGATTCCACGAGTCCCGTGCGTTTTCTTTCGTCGATTGCAGGGCCACCCGGATATGCACGACTGGAAGCCCAGGTTGCCGGATTGGCTCCTGGAAAAGAGCCCGGCATTTTTGTGAACGGAAAGGCGTTAGAAAGTTTGTCGGTCGAAGTCCCCGGTCTGGGGGATCCGGGATACCGGAAAGAAGGGGAGGGTTACGAAGTGCGTTACGGGGGCTGGCGAAAGCTTGTGGCGTATGTACCCACGGGGGTTTTGCGGATGGGGGAGAACCAGGTGGACTTTCAGGTGGCGGATGGTTCCGGCATGACCCTGCGGAATCTGCGTCTGCAGGTTGTGTTTCCTATTCCAGAGAAATCTTTGCCTGCTAAGCTGGTGCCGAATCCTGTTCCTCCATCGGTTTTCATAGGAGACACGTCCGTGGGGAACGGAAGCCCAGCCCGGCCTCGTTTGCGGACAGGGTTGTCTTCCGGCACGGGAGGCGTAGGATTACGTACAGAATGAAAAAATATCCTTATCGTTCCTTCTCCGCCGGATTCACCCTGATCGAAATCATGCTGGTGGTGGGAATCATCACCGTACTGATGGGTTCGGCCATCTTCATGCTGACCGGAAACTTGGAGTTTGCGAAGGAGCAGCGGGCTCGCGGGGATCTGCAGGCGATGGTGACCCAGATCCGGATGTATGAGATGAAGAGTGGTGGAGTGGCTCTGACCGAGTCTCAGGGGTTGCAGGCGCTGGTGGGGAAGGGAAAAGGATTCGAACAGTTGCCCAAAGATCCGTGGGGGCAGGATTATAAATACAAGGTCGATTCCTCTTCGGCGAAGGGGTTTCGCGTTTATTCGATGGGACCGGATCGCAAGGACGATTCAGGCAAGGGCGACGACATCAGCTCGAACTAAGCGAGTTGAAAGGAAGTGGGCCGGATGAAGCGGCGGCCAGCAGGGGGGGAAGGATTCACTCTTTTGGAAATCGTCCTAGCGATTGGTATCGGTGTGATTTTTATGGGGGGAGCAGTTGTTCTTCTGTCCTCCACGGGTGGCGACAAGGAGTTGGCAAAGGCCAGAAGAGTTCTGGAGGAAACGGCGCGCGAAAACCGGGAGCAGGCGTTGAAGCACGGGCACGAACAAAGAGTCATCTTGGGCTTACACGGACCCGCGGGCAGGGAGTTTTCGAAGGAAGTGGAAATGAACATCGTAACACCGCAGGACATCGCTTTGGAACGGAAGGGGTGGGGCAAGCCGGAGGATTATCAGTGGCTTTTCACCGGAAGTGGCTTGGTCGAGCCGATCCGGGTCCGACTTCGGCATGGGGAAAATATCGAGCAGTTCTCCTTCGGAGCGTTGACGGGGGAAACGACCACCGAGAAACCCGACCGAGGATGAGAATAAAATCCTCCGGTTTCACCCTGATCGAGGTGATGTTGGCCGTGGCCATTTTTGCCCTGGCTGCGGTCGGATTTGCCAAAGGGCTGAATGATATTCTGGGACTCAATGTTGAGATGGTTCGGACGGCACAACGGCGGCAGGCCGTGGAGTCCTTAGCCGCAAAAATCCTTGCCGCTTCGAACAATCTCGTGGACCAAGGGAAGCAATGGCAGACGGTGGAGAAATATGGGGCATGGGCCTTGGAGCAATCCGTCCAGGCGACGGAACCAATCGCTCTAGTGAGCACGAACAACACTCGTCTGGTGACGGGTTGGATGCAGGTTCGTATTCAGGCGGTGGACAAGAACAAGGAACGGTTGGATGCGGTTTCCTTTCTCCTTTGGCCCCAGCGATGAAGAAATCCTCTCAAGCCTTCACCCTGATCGAAGTGACACTTGGGATGGCAATTCTGATTCTGATTTTCGGGGTCATTTTTCAATTGGTGCAGGTTTCTGTGGTGGGTGCGGATGATGCGGCGAAATACAGTCTACGAAACCGTGAGGTCAGCGGGTTGTTTACCCTGCTTCGGCAGGTTTGTCTGGATCTGCCAATCAAGTCCCAGATGGGTTTAGTCCCGCGCAACGGGGGGGGGTACGACCTGGTCATGACGAATGCGCCTTTGGCGATTTTACCGGACCGGTATGAAGGAACGCGGGTACTCGAGTTGCGTTTGAGTAAGGCGGCGACTGGTGATGGGCGAATTCTCCGGTTGGTGGAGAGATTTGAACCGGGGAACCAACCGGGGCGAACGGGAAAGGGGGGGCAGACGAATTCCTTTGTACTGATGGGAGACATTCAATCCATGAAATGGACGGTCTGGGATCCTCGTAGCCAGCAGGAGATGGGGGAATGGGATCAACCCGTAAAACCTTCTTATCTCAAGCTGGAGTTGGTGCGCAAAGATGGGGCCCGAAGTTTGACGAATGTGGGGATTTTCTGGATTCCCACCGGGTTGGGGGCTGGAGGCCAGAGTCCGGCGGATACCATCACGAAGACGGCTTTAGTCGCAACGAATGGTGCAACGAATACAGGAACGAGTTCACCATGAGGAAGTTGCCTTTTTGCGCTTCTTCGGGTGTGGCCTTGATCGTAGTCCTCTGGGCGGTGAGCCTCATTTCGGCGGCCATGTTTGGGTTGGCAGCCATTCTACAGGGTCAGCTAGGCCAAGAAATTGTTTCTCTGCAGAGTGCCCGGGCTGGTTTGGTGGCAGAGTCTGGAATCCAGATGGCTCTGAATTCCGCAGTTGCTCCGGCTGAAATCAAACAGGCGTCCATGCAGTTGAATCAGCGACTTTCGGACGGGTGGAAAGTCCCGGTCCGTTTTGAGGTGGAGGATCTCCAAGGGGAGGAAGGGAAGCTGAATATCAATGCCCTTCTTTTGGGAGACAAGGCCCGGGCGCAGAGGGTTTTGCAGAATCTTTTTGCCGCCTGGGGGGTGAATTTATCCACTTCCACCCGTTTGATTGACACCCTGATTGACTGGGTAGATTCAGACAGTCTGACCCAACCCCAAGGTGCGGAAGCAGAGGATTATACAAAGCAGAAAAGAATGGGGCCAAGAAACGGGCCCTTTGAGTCAATCGATGAACTGAAAAAAGTTCTGGGATGGGGGGAGATGGCGAAAGAAGCACGATTGGGGCCCCAAGGAGTCGTGAACCCTTTGAAAAAATTCACGATTTATGGCTCCGGCAAACTTTCCCTTCTGACGGCCGATCAGGATCTGATCGAAATGGTGTTGGATCTACAACCCGGGGCGGCGACGAATTTTATGCAAGTCCGAAACGGGGCAGATCAACAGGCCGGGACACTGGATGATCTGGTGAATACGGGCCTTCTTACAGGGGTGAACCCAGAGGTTTTAGCCGAGAGGACAACGAATGGGGGCGGGGATCTTTGGCGGGTGACCTCGACGGGGTATGTGGGGGAGGCTAAACGAACAGTAGTGGCTCTCATTTCCCGCAATCCCCCCCAGATCAAGGCACGATGGACGGAGGAAGAAGACCAGCCATGAAAAAGGAAAAACCGGCTGTAAAAAGAAAAGGGAAGGAGAAAGTCCCGAGTGGCCCTGTCTTTGTTTTTCCTGGACCCGAAGGATGGGAATTATGGAGCGTCGAGGGGGGGGCGGCCCAATGCGTGGGACCGGCAGAGACGCCGCAGAAGCTCAGGCCGCCTGCGGGGGCGACAGTGGCCCTGCCTTCTAGGCTCTTTTTTTCCGTGCCCCTTTGGATTCCGGTGGAAGAGGGAATTCCTCCCCGAGATCTGGCAAAAATTGCCCTAGAATCAAAAAATCTTCTCGGAGCGAATCCGGAGTCGGCAATTTGGGCGATGGAACCGATCCGTACGGAGCGGGTGGCCCGACCGGGACAGGAGGAGCCGGGCACCCGGCAACTGGAGGCCTGTGTTGTTTTGAACAGTTCCATCGAGGAAGAGTGCATCCTTGAGCAGGCGGGTAGGTATGAAGTGGCCGGGAGAGTTCTGCCGGCCCCAGGGGGTGGCAGCGGTGTGGTTTTGCGAAAGGAACTCGGTCGCTGGGTATTGGATTTTTACTTCGGAAACAAGTGGTTGCATAGCCAGCCTCTGTTGGCCCGTGTTTTGGACGCAGGGGCGGCGGCGGAATTGAGAACCCTTCTGGCTCAATTGGAGGGGGAGGGAATTCTGCTGAGGCTGGATCTTCTTGTTTTTCGAGGGGACGCGGCGGAGGCAGGGGCATTTCTCTCCCTTCTACCGTGCGTATCGCACATGGAACCGCGGATGTCGCCACGTTTATCCGCCTCCCCATGGGACCTTCAGCCTCCGATTTTAACGGAGCGGCGAATGGCTTCCGCCGATCAGGCCAAGAAAAAGAAATACCTTCGGGCGGGGATCCTGATTTATCTGGGAATGCTGGTTTCCGCATTGGCGTACTTTCTTCTCCCTTACATTCAGTTGAAGGCTCTTGAGGGAAAATTGCATGCGATTCAAGGTGACTCGGAGAAGATTCGGGATGCTTCAATGGCTTGGCGGGAGGCAGGAGGCCTAGTGAATCCTAAGATGAACGCTTTTGAGCTTCTTTGGCAGGTTTCCCGTCCCTTGATCGAAAAAGACCCCGGAGAGATCGAGGGGGTGCGGTTGACGGCTTTTGAGTACAACGCGAAGCATGTGTTTTTGACAGGGGAAGGGAAGGATTTGGAGCAGACAGAAAAATATTTTGCTTGGGTGAAAAAGGAGCCGATGTTGTCAGCCTACCAATGGAATCATCCTCAGCCCCGGCTTTTACCCAATGGGAATGCGCAATTTCAGCTGGAGGGGGTCCCTCTCGGGGTCGGAGCCGGCGAAGCTCAGGAAGGAGGACAAGATGCGAACGCTAACGCGCCATGAAAAGAAGCTGATGCTTTTTCTTGGGCTGGCAGTTGCCGCCGGTCTTCATCTGTTGGTGTTGAAGGTTGCGCTCAGCTTGAATCAAGGAACACGGAGGAATCTGACCCGGGTGTCGGATGAGCTGGGGGAAGCGAACTCCTGGTTGGAGCAAAAAGGGGAGTGGGAAGCCAAGGCCAAATGGCTGAAAAAGAATCTCCGTCCATCTCCGGACGACAATCCGGCTCCCGCGCTTCAGAAAAAGGCCCAAAGCGCAGCGACTTCGGCCGGATTAAAAATTGAGGAGCAAAATCTGCTGGCCCCCAAGATCGGGGCTTCCTGCACTATTTATGCCAACCGGATGCGACTGACCGGAAGTTTGGAGCAGTTTACAAAGTGGGCGACACAACTTTACCAACCCGAAAGCGGCGTGGCTTTGACGGCTCTCAATCTGAAGCTCAGTCCCGAACCTCCCAAAATGACCGGGGAGGCGGAGGTGGGACAGTTTTTTCTTGGTAAAAAGCAGTGAACAAGTTCTTCACAATCCTACCGGGACTTCTCCTCGTCTTGCTCGGAAAGGGGATAGGATTTGGGGAAATGTCTTCCGCCCTACCTGCGACCAATACGGAGCCTTCGGTTGCAACCCAGACCTTTTCGGGGTTGCCCCAGCCGATCAATCCGGAGAGGTATGCCCCCCTTGGAAAGAAGTCTCCCTTTACCTTGGCCTCCGCCGGCGAAGAAGCAGCGGACTTTGCGAAGGATTTATTTATCACCGGGTATGTTCGTTTGGGTGGCGAGGATTACGTGATGGTTGCGAATAAAACCAAGCCAGACCGGATTTTGGTCGGGAAGAGTCCTTCTCCATCCGCCCAAGGGATGGTTTTAGTGGAATTCAAAAAAGATCCTTCTGGAAACCCCGCAAAAATGCAGGCGAAGGTCAAAAAGGGAACGGAAACGGCCACTTTGAAATATGAGGCATCGGGTGGAGGAGGGGGTGGGGCGCCGGCTCCTATGACGGCGGTTTCTACTCCGCAGGCTCCCGCCCTTCCCGGACAACCGCAGGGGAATCAGGTGCAGAATCGCCAAAATACAACCGCACAGGGGGGCGTTCCGGTGATCCGTCGTCGTGTGATTCCCATCCCTGCAACTTCCGGGCAGAAAAAATGAAACCCGGCTTTTCACTTTTTTGCGGTTTGCTTCTTTTTTTTGGGGCTGAGGTATCGGCTCAGAATCAGAACGCTGTCGGAAGATTGGGGATGGCCTCATCGATTGAGGATGCTTCTGATGATGAAACGGAAATGGTTTCTGCGGATACGATCCAGTTTCCGAACAATCCCGTGTCCGATTTTCTTGTCGTCTATGAAAAGCTTAAAGGGGTGACCCTCATCAAAGATGCGAGCCTTCTCGCGGGCGGAGCGAATTTGAGTCTGACCCTGAATCAACCGGTAACGAAGGCAGAAGCGATTCGTCTACTGGAATCCACCCTGCTTTTGAACGGATATGCCTTTATTGCGGTGGATAAGAACTCCGTCAAAGTGATCAATACGGCGGGGGGTAAAAATCCACGGAGCGAAGGAGTGTTTCTCTTCACGAGTGAGAAGGATCTCCCCGAAGGGGAGGTGGTCGCATCCTATGTCATGCCGTTGACCTATCTGGCGGCAGCGGATGCAGTGCCGATTTTCGAGCAGTTCATCACCCTGCATCCCTATGGAAGCTTGGTGCCGGTTCCCGTCGCGAATCAGGTCCTAATCACTGAAAACTCCACCCTAATCCGGAGATTGATTCAAGTGCGCGATCTGGTGGATCAGCCTTCTCCGGAGGTCAAATCGGAGTTTGTTCAGTTACATCAAGCCAATGCGGATCGGGTGGTGGAGTTGATCACCCAAATTCTCGAAAAGCGGGAAGAGAAAAGCGGTGGAACTTCTGCGGCGAAGGCGGCAACCGGGCAGGGTGGCCAACCGGCGGTTCCGGGAATGCCCGCTGGTCAGGGAGTGACCATCGGTGGGGGTCAAGGCGGATCCGTCAGCGGGGATATCCAACTGATCGCCGATCCGAGGACCAACCGTATTTTGATCGTCACCCGACCGATGAATATGGATTACATTAAAAAGATGATTTCGGAATTTGATATATCCGTCGAATTGAGCGATCCCTACGAACAGCCTCTGAACTATGTCTCCGCTTCGGATATGCTACCGATTCTTCAGGATATGCTGAAGGAAGAGGGGAGCGATGCCACTACAGATGGAGGGGCAGGAGCGACCCGGACGGTGAGTGGCGGAATCGGGGTGGGCGGGGTGACGGGTGGATCCACAGGAAGTAGCGGCACCACAGCAAATCCTGCGGATGTTTTGAACGAGCCCGGGGAGCAGGCGGCCGCCGATTCGATCATCGTCGGAAAGACGCGGATTATTGCGGATAATCGGGCGAACTCGATTCTGGTGATCGGGCAGCCGGAGGCTCGGGACAAGGTGAAGGCCAT
>Ga0209400_1001860_pt1 | contig 16442 bp, 21 predicted proteins | sample M_130807_EF_Meta_FD_187313 | JGI IMG/M metagenome (GOLD analysis project Ga0209400, IMG submission 187313) | Freshwater microbial communities from Lake Montjoie, Canada to study carbon cycling - M_130807_EF_MetaG (SPAdes) (version 2) | ecosystem: Environmental > Aquatic > Freshwater > Lake... | reverse complement strand
CTACCCGAAATGGAGCGCGTGTTCCTCTCGTTCCGCGATGAAGGCATCCTCAACGCTGGTGACCCAAGCCACGACTTTGGTTCAGTAACTAAGAATGGGTCAGGTGAAACTTCCGCGTTTGGCAAGGGCGTACATGCCTTTACTAAATATTCCGCAATCATGTTCCAGCGGGCTGAAGCAATCAACCGTGAGGCTGGAGCGCTTGCAACTTACCAACTGATGAAACAGCGGTTGAGTGGCAGGGCTGGCATGAACGACCAAGAGAAGTACGCCCAAGCGATCAGCAAAGCTACTGAGATGGTTACAAAAGCGCATGGAGACTACCAACAAGGTCTGGCTCCTAAAATCTTTTTGAGCCCGGCGATGCGCGTTATCTTCATGTTCAAGAAGTTCCCCGCGCACATGGCTGCACTTTACATACGGCTCTTTAAGGAAATGTTTAGCAAGGCGGACCCTGATGTTCGCAAGGTAGCCCGCATACAGTTGACGGGGTTGATGGGTATGTCGGCTATTTTTGCCGGGACCATGGGGATGCCGTTCTATTACATCGTTCGGGATTTGATGAATCTTTTCCTTGATCGTGATGAGGATGACCCGTACGACTTCGACTTCGCCTTCTACAACTATCTGTCTGATATGTGGGGCCAGCCCATGGCTAACCGCATCACTCGTGGTTGGCTGGGTGATCTTGGCGGGGACGTTGCTAGTAAAGTAGGTTATGCAAGTTCTCCCCTTTTGGGAGGCACGAAACAGCTACCGTTTATTGGTGGTCTCTTGGGGCTGCGTGACGGCAAAAACACCGCGTCTACTGAAGATGATCTGAAAAACTACATTGCCGAGGCAGCGGGTGCTTCTGCTGGTATGGCGCTACAGATTGCGCGTGGTGTAGACAAGCTGGCTCAGGGTGACGTGTACCGTTTCTTGGAAGGTGTCGCTCCTATGGCCGCGATGCGTAACATCTCCAAGTCTATTCGGTTGTCCACAGAAGGCGCACTTACAACTCGTGGCGAGCCCATCATCGAGGACGTGACTTTAGTTGAAACAATCCTGCAAGGAGCGGGTATTACTCCTCAGCGGTTGGCAAGCCAATACCAACTCAACGCTTGGCAAAAAGATATAGAGAAACAGCTTCTTGACCGTAGACAAAGCTTGTTGAATCAATATTTCAACGCCCGTACGCGTGGGGACTTTGAAACGGCGTCTGATGTCAGGGAGGAGATGAGGAATTTCTCTCTGATGAACCCTGAGAAGGGGCTGAAGATTACCGAGGATACGATTGCCGCTTCTGCCCGCACCCGTGCTAAACAAAGTGCGGAAACTAAGGCCGGTATCTATCTCTCCAAGCCATTCCGTCAACGCTTTGCCGACGTGCCGGTATACGCGGAGGAATAAAAAAACCCCAGTGGCAAGGCCGACTGGGGTTAACCCTTGGAGAAGGGAGAGGAGAGAGAGCAATCAGCCCGCAGTATCCCCTAAATTTGGTACAGCATCAAGTACTATAGGGTCCATACCCGCCTTGTCCATATCAATCTCTAGTGCCTCGACCGCCGTGGCAGTAATATGCGTCCCCTTGCTGAGCCTCTTCTTGACGTTGTTCAAGTAGATACCAGCGTCACTTAGATCCTTCAACACTTCCTTGTACGTCAACTGCTGGCGCGTGCAGAAGTCACGCATCCCTCTGGCAGAGATATACATGCGCTTGGTGTCTGGCTCGATGCGAACGATGAGATCACTGCGGGGTTCTCGGATTGCAGCCTCGGGTAATCCGGAACGTAGAGAAGAGTTCTCGTTAATAATCAGTATGTTAGCCATGTGCTCGTTGATAAATTCTCCTAAAGTTGATAACGCATCGCGCCCCTTGACATTCATGGACGACTGCATCCGACTAAACTCATCTAAGGCCCACTCGTAGACCCTCTCCATATCGTATTCAATCAGGCTCAAGTCACGCGCGATGTGTCCACCGGATAGGTTGGACGCTACTGTTGCAGACCAGAACCGCTCCCGACTCGTGTAATTCAGAGCCTTGTCCAGCTTCTCTTGGATACGCATACGCAGGGAGTTAGCCTTGTCCCGGTTGGCAACCACCCACTGCATGTAGGGAACTCCGGCGTGTCCGTAGTTCTCAGCCAGCTTGCTAAACAATCTATCAGCTTCTGCCTTATCTAGATTGCCAACCCGGTCGATCTTGTATTCGATGATCCGCATGGACTCCCCGTCAGGGAACGCCTTCAGTTGGAGCAACTTGTCGTAGAGCGATGCGTTGGAGGTGCACAGCATGATCATCGACCAGCGAGTGTGGTTGACCCGCTCAGAGTTAGACTGACTCTGCATCCGGTTCTTGCCCCGGCCATGGGTGACGGTATAGGAAGTATCTGAGATCAACTCAGACTTCATGTTCGTTATTTCGTCCAGCGTCCCGGCGACGTTAGACAAGACCCCCATGCGATGTATCCGGGCGTTCTGCGTATCGTCTGCCAGCATCATCAGATCGGTAGGGTGTCCGAAGACTGAGTTGCACATCCCCAGAATCGTGGACTTGCCGGTCCCTGACTCGTTATTTAGCAGGTTGATGATCGACCCGCGATGGCCGGTGAATTTGAATAGTGGACTGCCAAACGCAGTACAGGCAGCGAATGCGTGTGGCTCAAACCCCGGTCTGTTGTATATGTTAAAGACATCCTGCCATTCTTTAAGGGTGCCTTTGGGTTCAAACATGGGTGTGACGTTCTTGGTCTGTACGGATGGTGGGGTGTAGATCACACCCGTGGGCGTAATCTCTGACTCCCCAACTACGAACGACTCATCGTTCTCGGTCCAGCCAAAATGCGTATGTGCTTTCAATGCTTTCTCTGACACTTGCAACTCCTTTAGTACTCTGGTTATGTAACTCATGATGTTGTCCATCTGCTTGCCGTAAGCGAAGACTCCGTTAGAAGCCAGCAGATCCCTGCACTTGTCTTTCGATAGCAGATCGCCAACCGGGGTAGTGAATTGGCGCAGACCGTCGCGGGGTAGATGTAGCCGTAGCCACGCTATCTCCCCAACCCCTTGCTCGTATAGCCGTTGGGTTACGAAAAAATCGTGTTCATAAACGCATGTTTCTTTCTCGCTATCTCCATCCTTCTCCTTCCAAATGCCTCCCGCCTTACCACGGAAGTAGGGCCATGGTAGCGCCGGTATCTGATACTGAACCGCAATTCCTGCGGAGTTAAACGCCGCAACGGTAGTCCCCGGCTCGGCCTTCTCAATGAGCACCCCTAGCTGGATCGGACTTGTGATCTTCTCGTAGTGGGGGCAACCCTGACATACCCCCGGTGCTAGGGTGTCAAAGGTTTTACAGACATACGGCCCCTTGGTCTTCTCTGCTTTCTGCCTAGTCTCATCTGCATCGTAGTTCGGGTGATCCTTCGACATCTTGTGGATGGAAGTCTCAGCGTCGTCGCAGTACCATGCAATCGACAACCCCGCTCGCCACACCGGCTCAGCAACCGACGCTTGATCAGTGACTATGTGCTTGATGTGAGCACACCCCTCATCTTGCAAACTACGTTTAGCAATCAGGGAAAACTTCGTTGCCTTATTATTAAGCAACGCTTTCGTGGCTTCATCTAACTGACGGCGCGGACCCAACTTACTATCGGGCTTCGATACTGCCAGCCCCTTCTCCCGCAGGGTAGTGACCTCCAAGATATTGAGAGGGCGCACCGCCTGATGGATGATCCGCACGGTGTTGTGGGAGGTGACGTGCGTCGTGCCCGGAACCCGGAGAATCCGAGCCGCATCCGTAGTGCAAGCATTGTCGATGTCAAGCCCATGCTGAGCCCCTAGTACCGCCATACCCCGCGCAATGGGTTGCCACTCTTCCTTCGTAATCTCAGCCTCAAGGGGCCAATACACATGCAAGCCACCGCCCGAGTCAACGATCCACGGGTCAGGTAGCGCAGTATCTGTAACAAATTTACGAAGGGCTACCGCAGCTTCTGTGCGGTCTTTGTAGACAGCCGTCTCTTTGTGGGAGGGTGTCTCTTGCGTATCAATATCAAACCAAACCGCCTTGACGAAAGCCGCGTTGTCTCCTTCACGACTGTCACCATTCGTGAACGAACTAAGTGCGAAGTATGTGTTTAATCCTTTGCTTTCAAAATCTAATGCACCCTGCTCTAGCCCTGCAAAGTTACTTGCGGCTCTATGCAGTACGATAGCTTTCTTCGGACCATTGGCTTTCTTGATTCCAACGGCGAAGTAAATGCCGTGCCCCGGCCCCGGCAGGACCGCCCTGAATAGCGACTGCATATCACCACTCGATATTGTGGAAGTCTGATATTAGTTCTTGAATCCTCGGTAAATGCAGGTTCTTGTTGGGGATTGTCCGTCCTGTAAACCACATATAGACAGTCATGCGAGAAACTTTGAGATGACGGGCGACTCTAGCGGCGGGGATATCACGATCTACGCAAAGTAAGCCAAGTCTGACGCCCAATTTTTCAGGGTCAGCTTTCTTGACTTGATCTACAAATTTTATGCTGTAGCCAAGCATGGCGATCCTTGAGAGGTAGGGGTGTAAAGCAATGCTTTACAACCCCGGAGGTCTTAATGAGCGAGGCCGTTCGCCCCTGCCCTGCGTGCGTCTGCTTTAGCTTTAGCCGCAATAGCGAGCTTGAGCCCCTGCTCCCGCATCTGAGCCCGACGCTCGGGTGAGACTAACATAGGCCGTCGATGCTTGGCGACCTCCGCTTGCTTCGGTGCTACCACTCCGTTCTTGGCCTCATAGATCCCCACCCAGTAGGCGAGTTGCTGGGTAAACGTACGCATTTCTACTGCGGCGATCCCGGCGATCTTGTTGGCAAGTTGCTCTTCAATAGACAGTTTGATTTTTGGGTGTTTCATGATTACTCAAGGTTAGAAAAATGCCGGGAACCCCCCGGCGTGGGTTCGAACTCTTATTCCTCGTCGTCCCAGCGGCTCATAACATCATCAGCCGTCTTGGGTTTCGGAGCTTCAGGCTTGGCGCGTTTGATGGGCGCTTTAACCGGAGGAGCTTCCTCTTCTTCCATTTCCGCTACAGGAGCGGGTGAGGCTTTCGGATTCTCCTTCGGGGTTACGCCCGGAGTAGCGCCGTCAGTCTTACCGGGGGTGAATGCAATTGCATTCTTTGCGTCCTGAGTCTGCCCCTTGCTCTGCACGATCTCCCACTCCGACTCCTCCAGAGGGCGCACCGCCTTGAAGAAAAGTTTAGGAGTAGCCGAGTCCGTATCGAACTTCATCTCCGTCACAACTGCGGTGATCGGAACCCCGTGCCCTGCCAGATAGCGCGTGTACGCTTCCAGCGGAAGGTTGCCAGCCTCAGGCTTGCCAAACAGCGAGGTAGCAGGGATGACTACCTGATACACGTCGCCTTCAATGTCATTCGCCAACACCACTGCCAGACGGTGCGAGAACCGGCAAGCGCGTGAGTTACTCTGCCCACTACCCGCGATGTTCTGCGGACAGCTTGCACAGTTCTTTGCCTGAGGTTTTTCAGACTCGGCGTCAGGCTTGATGCCGTCATTGCTGAAGCAAGTAGGAAGAACTTTCTCCCCTTCCTCATAGACCCCAGCGTAAAACGTGCGGCTATGAGACGGAGCGGCGGCGGCAACGACCACCTGCATGTAACGCTCATCAGACTTGGCAATCTCTTGCCCGCCTACGATCATACGAAACACCGACCCACGGATCGAAATCCGCTTAGCCTGTGAACCACCCATGAGGGCTTTCGTAGTACTGTCCATCTGCATGGTACGCAGGTAGGACGGAAGGTTTCCCTTGAATAGAGCTAGTTCGCTCATTTTGATGCTCTCCTGACAGTAATGTCATAGCGGTTATCGACGTTCAGACCCTTGGGCATCAGATTGGGATTCTCTTGGAGAAACTCTTTCATGTTGCCCTGATGGATGCGCTTTTCCAGAAGGCCAAGCTCACCCGAATTTGCGACTAGCTCGTACATCGCGTCCCAGTCCGAAGTCCAGTAGCGAGTCCTAACCGTTCGCATCACCGTGCCGCCACTCGTCTTTAAAGTGTCTGCACCGGTATCCTTGCAGATCTCCAGAAGCTGGTGGGAGATGACCTCCAACTGCTCCGCAAGCTCTGCGTCTTCCTCTTCAAATTTGCTCTTTAGAGCGTTACGGGCGTCGCGTATCTTGACGTACACCCTCGCTAATTTGTCTGCTGACATTTGATCTCTCCTCTAGTGAGTTGACACTGTACACCCCTTATTTGGCAGTGTCAAGCACTTCTTCACGATAGAGACCAACTATTTTTGCGTGTACATCCTCGCGCTCACGGAGCATTTTGTAGATCTTGCGCTCGACCGAACTGCCCACAATGTGGATGACGGTCACGGGATGCTTCTGCCCAGCCCTATGCACCCGAGCGTTCGCCTGTAGGTATGTCTCTAGGGACATCGTGGGCCCGTACCACACCACCGTGTCAGCGGCAGTAAGTGTTACCCCATGCGCGGCGGCTTGAGGCTGGATGATCAGAACCTTGGGATCTGGCGTGGTCTGGAAGGTCTTGAAGATCTCAGTCCTCCTCCCTGCCGACACCTCGCCTGATATCACTTCCGAAGTGAACCCATCTTTGGAGAGGTGCTCTTGGACTAACTCGATGGCGTTCTTGAAGGGGACGAACACCAACACCTTGTTGCTTGTCTCCGTAATAATTTCAGACAACACGTTCAGCCGCGACGATGCGTCGAAGTTCACGCTTTCTCGTGAGTCTGTGTAGACTGTGCCACACGCCATCTGGAGTAGCTTGTTCATAAGAACTGCGGCGTTGACTGCACTAATCTCCTCGTCAGCAGCGGAGACCATGTTATGGACCAGCATACTTTTGTAGTACGCCTGTTGTGTCTTGGTCATCGGTACGTCCCGGTCAACGTACGTCATATCTGGCAGGTCTAGGCAGTCGGCCTTCAGGAACCGGATCGCGGGTTGCAACACCCTGTGCACAATTTCTTTAGCATTGTCCCTTGGCAAGTAGCGGTACTGCGTCAGGCGGTACATCACCATATCGCGGAACACCCCTGCGAACTTAGGCACGTTGGTAGGGTTAACTAATCTGGCTAGTCCGAATGCGTCCACGGGAGACTGAGCGGCGGGTGTGCCTGTGAGCATCCACAACCAGCGGTTCTCGTTGACCAGCCGGTTCATAGCCTTCCAACGCTTGGTGGTTGCAGTCTTGTATGCGGACGCCTCGTCGATGACGATCAGGTCAAACTCAGCCGCATCAATTTCTTTCTCGACGATCTCGATACCGTCGTAGTTGATGATGACGAACTCAGCGCCACCGTCGATGATCTTCCTGCGTTTTTCGGACGAACCGTGAGCCACGTCCACCGTGCGGTGCATAGCAAACTTGAAGAGGTCCGACTGCCATGCCGACTGCATGATGGATAAGGGGCACACCACCAAGACCCTACGCAGGAAGCCTAGTGACATGAGGTAGTCAGCCGCCCAGATGACGCTACCCGTCTTGCCCGTGCCCTGCTCGTTAAAGCAGAAGGCACGTTTGTGCATGGTCAGGAACGCAGAGGTTTCTTTCTGGTGGGCGAAGGGCCTGTACACCCCCGGCCACTTGTAGTCCCGCTCGATGGGACTAGGTACGTTCTTTATCTTTAAGATCTTTAGAGCGTGCGTCTCAGGTATGCCCCACGGCACTAGCACCTGCGATATACCGTCTACTTTGTTTACTAGCTTACTTGTTTTTATTGCGTCTAGAACTCTCTCGGGCCTATTGAGATTAAGTAGTAGGCCCTTCCCCTCTAGTATTTCCATGCTCTCTCACTTGTTCTTCTTGACCGTGTGGTCAGAATTTCTTTGGAAGGATCGGTTGTCGCTTGGGCTCACTAAGCGTAGGTTACCCTTTGCATTAGTCCCTCCTTTAGAGAGGGGCTTGACATGATCAATGTCTTTTCCGGTTCTGTCAACCCCCTTCGCATCCATTTCACGCCGTGCCCTAGCACGGGCGGCACGTGGGGCTTTCTCGTCACGCTTCTGCTCCATCTCCCACTCGTGTTTGTAGGGACGGGGCTTCTTGGTGTAGGGCATGATTGTTCCTAAATAAGTTTCCATCTACCATCGGAGTAGTTGTCTGGCATATTGACAGCCCCTCCACTTTTTTTGCCATAGGCGCGTTTAGCTTTCTCTAGAGCTTCTTCTTCGGTTGCAAGTTCGCTACTACCAGCCCACCAAGGTAGTGCCATCTCGCCTAGCATACCAGCGGCTTTGCGATACTCACCAGCACTAGCCGCCCCCGCCGCCCCTGCAAGACCAGCGGCTAATCCAACTTTACCTGCTTGTTTTAAACGATCTGGGCGTGGATGAACTTCAGTAATTTTGCTGCCCCAATGAATGTTTCGTCCTTCTGAACCTATAGGACTTTCACTACCCCAGAGTTCAACTGGGTGCAACCCTACTTCGGGTTTAAGTTTGTATGGAACTTCTGACAAAACCGAACCCGCTTTCCTAGGCCCATAATCTTCGGTCAAAGACAACGCAGCACGGCCCGTTGCTTTACCTTCCTTATCCAAAACAGGCTTAAACTGCGTTGCCATTTCTGCGTTTTGATATAGCCCAGCGACATTATTTACATGCCTTGGGTCCATATAAACAGTTTTTCCGGAACGCGATTGCACTCCGGTCGATTTATCTCTATGGTTTGCGCCACTTCTATTGCGCGTAGACGTTTGGTCTGCATGGTGCGCGTATGTAGAACCCCTGCCCGTTCCGTATACATACTCAATATCGTCTGTTCCAGAAGGCAGTTGGAATAAAGGTTCGTAGTCCATCAATTTCTTCCGTTGTGTGGGCAGATCGCCACTGGGCAATATTTATGGCAGGTGAAGTTAGGCTTGGGGTTCCACACATCGGTAGCGTAGGCTTCCTTAAGTGGGACGTAGCTATCCCGAGTCTCCTGCATAAGCCGAGGCACGGAAGATTCTCTATGATACTTGCGTTTGACTAGCTCGTTGGCTACTACGAAGATCAGCGCGGCTTTGATCATCTTCACTTCGGGGAAGTGCGCGAAGGTAGCTAGGGCAAGTAGGTCTAACTGTACGGTGTCCGCGTAGCGGGAAGTCTTTCCCGTCTTGTAGTCAATTACTCTGGAGAGTTCTCCGTTGACTACGATCAAGTCCGCTATGCCCCGCCACCACACTTCGGGGTCATGGAACGTACAGGGCGTACCATCTTCGCGTAGCCCCATCTTGAACTCTGCGTGCTTGTCACCCTCGTACGCATCAATCTTGTCCATGTACCCCTCCATGTATTTATACTGGGGAGGGATAGGTTTTTTCTCAGTGATGTAGTCTTCGGCGGCCTTGTGTACGGCACTGCCGTATAGCAACGCTTCAGTCTCTTTGTCCTTAAAATCCTTCTGAACCTTCAAGTGGTAATACTTTTTGGGGCATTGCTTGAATAGCGACATCCCGCTGTATGACCACGAGATAGGTTTGTCAGGAGTCTGCATAAGTTGGGCCGCATCCTATTTCGCAATCTACGGGTAAGCCTTCAGCCCATTTAGGAACCCAGCGCATGCACTCTTGAACGTACGCCATCGCCTCAGTAGACTCCTGCTCTGGAACAATTATAGACACTGCATCATGAACTGTCAAGACAGGACGGTACTTCTTTGCGATCTTTAGCATCTGCTCACCCACGATAATCCGGGCGAGAGCTTGCACCACGTTCTCCACTAACTTACCACCGTAGAGTTTCACGTTCTTCTCACGCAGGGTGCTGTACATCCACCCATCGGAAGGACTGGATCTGAGGTCGTCGTACTCAATCTTCATGGTGTTGGGCAGGATGACGTACTTGTTTCCTACCTCCAGCAAGTCGCCCCTACCAAACGTCCAGCCCGTGGAGGTAGCCATGTAGTGTATGGCTCTGTCTGCGAGTCTCCACAAACTCACAATCTTGGGGTTGACACCCCGGTACACTTGAATGATGCGCTCGGCCTCGGCCATGGTGATCTTTGTCCCTTGCTTGAGAGCCAGCATGTTCAGCATGTGGTGAAACTTGTCGTGCCCCATGCCGTACCCGCACCCGAGGATCACGGTCTTACCAAAAAATCTTTGCTCCTTGGTAATTTCGGTGACCGGTGTTTGGTAGATCTTAGATGCCATGATCTTGTAGACATCTTCACCATTAGCAAAGGCGGTCACCAAGTCATTCTGATTAGCCAGCCACGCGAGAGTCCGCGCCTCGATCTGCGAGGAGTCGCACGAGATGATGACGTGCCCTGCCGGTGCGCGGAGAGACTTCTTTAGGGCGGAGGCGTTACCCCTACTAGGTAGGTTCTGCATATTAAGTTTGTCAGACCCTCCCCATCTGCCGGTGTGAGCTGCGTAGTATCTAAGAGGGACTGGCAGTGGGCCGCGTTTGCCTATGCCGATGAACCGCTCGGTGCGAGACTCCTCGATGGTCGTCTTGACCCCAAGCCGCGCAGCCACCACCGCTTGCACCCGCAGGTCGGGATGTTCCTGAAGATCCTGCAAACCTTGGTCCGTCTTAGCAAATGCGTAGGTTTGCTTACCAGTAGTGGGAGAGGTTTTGGTAGGAGGTGCAACATCAAGTCTGATGAGTATCTGTGCAAACTTTGGATTGCTCATCACATCCTCAAGGTTGATGTCGGCGTCCCTGAGTAGCTTCGCCTTGTTCTCTCTTATTCTGATGAGGTGATCTTCCAGCAACGGCACGTCCACCTCAAGAGTCGGCTCGGTAAACATACGGATCGTGAGGTCGATCAGCTTGAGTTCTTTTAGAGGGAACTCCTCAAACGTGAAGTCCTCGTTGGCACGGAAGGTGTACATCCGTGTATATAACCCAGCGGTAAGATCCACATCGTTTCGGCAATACGACATGTACCGCTCCATCTCCATATGTGTAAAACTTTTACGTGTCTTACCCAATGCGTTAATTACCTCGTCCCCTTTTGTACCTATCTTGAACCACGTGGCTAGGTGAGCTAATCCGACCCTGCACCGCGTCCCCAATAACGCTTGAGCCATCGACATAGTGTCAGCCCAAGCCTTCGGGTAAATCTCAAAGTGCCACGCCATAATTGCCGCATCAAAAAGCGCATTGTGAGCACAGGCGAGGGAATTCCCCCAATCGAACTGTTGTAGCCAATCCTTCGTCTCGGCACGCGTACCAGAGAAGCTCTGCGTTTCCTCATCGTCCACTTTAACCGCCACGCCGATGACTTCAAACCTTGGGTCACGTATGTACTCTTCAGTAGATATTTTGGAGAGGCTGAAGTCTCGGTCGTAGTAGGTCTCAAAGTCTATGGTGATCAAGTGTTTTTCTCCTTCAGCCTTGCCTCAAGCGCAGCTATCATGTCTATTACATACGGTCGATTCGCAAGGCTGATTTCTTTTGCTTCTTCTTTAGTCAGCCCGACCCACGGGCGCGGTGGACAGCATTCCTTGACAATTAACTCGGCAAACTTGAAATCATCATGGTGTGCTGAACCATATACTTGTTCAGCAAGTTCTTTGATTCGTTCGTTCATAATTCAATCCATTCAGCAAAGGTTAAAACGCGGTCTGTGCTATTCGCCCATCGGTCAAATTCATTCAACGGGCAGGAAACGTCAACAAAAAACTCGGGGAACGACCAATACCGAAACCGATAGGCCCTGTTATTTTTGTGTGCAACAGCAGCCTGCTTAAAAAAATCACGGCGTACTTTATATCCCTTCCGTTTGAGCATGGTCTTAAACTGACTTGGACTCATGCCCCACAGTTGATTGCGATTCGGCCTTTCGGTTTTCCATTTCATTGCTCTCCCCTTGCGGCAGTTGTGGGTCATGAAGACTCCGTGTCTATCAGTTTGTCTGCCATGTCCCACGCTCTTGCCGCTATTACTTCTTTTGAAGCAGCATCGTAGTCTTCGTGTTTTTCTTTGCTTACCGTTAACAAAGACATTGCCGCGTAAAAATACCTAGAGTCATGTATGCCGAGTATTGCATTCTCAATATCATCTAAGTTATCTGCAATCCGGGTAAGTACTTCATGTAACTGTTCAAATTGTGAATTGTTCATTTCCAACTTCCTCCACGTGCGGTCATCTGACCAGCTAGAAATGCGGCCTTGTACGCACCATCGTTGGTGTTAGCCCGCATCAATTGTTCTTTAAGATACGTAATCTCAACCTGAGATTGTTCGTACCCCACATCCCATCCCGCATTCCAAGCGTCGTAGATAGCGCCCTCCATCGGGTGATACCCACCCATCGGCATGTTCCTGCCGTGCTTCTCGTGCCACCACTTTCGCCACGCTTCGCCTTTAGTCATGTTTCCTCCTTCAATATCAATGCGTCACCACGCAGTTTACGAATGTATTCGCGAGACCGCCTTCCAACAAACTCTCCCTGAATAACTTTGAAGGTTACCTCTGGATAGCCACATCGGTTCTCGCTAACCATCTGATCTTTGTAGGCCGGTGTGCAGTCCTCGCAGTAGCCGTGCCCCGGTGTGGGGTGAGCCCCCCGCGCAGCGGTGACCCACAACTTGAATTCTTTATAAGAATTAAAGCACCTTGGTGTGTCGTATTTTTCTTTCATAGCTTGAACTTGCTAATCCAGTCCCGACCGTCCATCTGCGGTGCGAGCTTCTCGTGTTTCATAATTGCCCCAAGAGCCAACAATTCTTCAAGGGTCTTGTATTCCCCTCCGTAGGTTGCCCAGCATTTGTAAAACTTCACATGCGGTACGTACATATCCCGCCCCACGTAGAAACAGGGTTGCAGGGTTCTAGTTTCTTTACGCTTAGTCATTGTGAGCCTCCGGAACTGGCGATGAGTTCGCGTTCTATCTGGTCGTCAGCCCACTGGGCAATAAGAATTGCGGCGTGTAGATTCATGAGTTCGGTAAGCATCTCCTTTACGATAGCCTCCGCGTCATGGTGCTGGTTTGAGTTGAGCACGTCCTTTAGCTCAATCGCTAAATGCTCGATGTTAACCAACGGTTCACTCCAATCTTTCAAAGTCACTCTCCAGTTGTTCGCGTAAAACTTTTACGCTATTCACACAAAAAGAAAGGCCACCCGCAGAACGGATGGCCTTCAGATTCTTCTCCTGTAGTGCGGTAGGCTGGTTGTTGCCAGCCTTGCACTCGATACCTACGAAATGTCCATACAAACACGCAACAATGTCAGGCACTCCCGAGCGACCGTAACCGCCCGTGACTGGCATGAAATAGTATGCGCCTAGTTCTTCAAGGTAGGCTATCACCTCCTTCTTTACTTTGCCTTCCGGTGTCAAGTAACTCTCCTAGATCTTCACCAATGAAGCCGTAGCGTGGAAGCCAATTACAGTCAGCATCCCCTCGGAACCCGACCATATTGGCAGATGATCCCGACCCCAACTGCAACAGCGCGAGCTTACTTTGTATCACGTCTGGAAGGGACTCCATATTAGGGAAATCCCTAATTGTGGAGACGTAGCCTTCTGGTGTAGCAGAAGTCGAATCTTGCACGTAGGTGCTCATGCGATACAAGTACTTCCCGTCAGGCGGCAGAGCTTGCAGGACTACCCTAACAACTTCTAGAAGGTTGCGCTCCATGCGTTGATCCCGCACTTTGTCGTACGCGGTCAGGTACTCGTCGATCTCTGGCTGATCTGAAGCATTCATCTGCCCACGCATGAGCCTAGCCAGAAAGTCATGCTTGTCAGAATAGTAAAGACCCTGAGCAAACTCGTTCAGCTTCCTGTCTTCTATCGGCACGGAACTCCTGAGCACACTATTGAAGCTGGTGTTGCACTGGTCGAACTGATGCTTGGAGTAATCGAGCGGCGAGCGGAATGCTAAAAGATTTACTAGCTTCTCAGCTTTAGCCCTCGTGCTCGAACGCTTGACATCCGTGGGAGACTTTTTGTTCTCGATCTTAGAGCTACAGACCTCGGCTTGTAACGCATCGCGCGAGCCGCCGTTAGGTTGATACACACCAAGCGAGCCCATATAGAGACCCGCTTGCAGGACACGAATGCGCTCAGATCTGTGCATCTGCATCTCAAAGTAGATCGTGGGATCTGTGTACGTGACGCGCATAGCGTCGACCAACCAATGCAACGGCTCCGGTACAACGAGCGGGCAGTCCTCCCGATCTTTGTTCATCTCCTTGATGATTGTGTTGAACCCCACCTCCTTCAAAGAGGCGAGGGTAAAGTAGTTCTTACTTCTTACTTCTCGAACGATGATGCTCATGCTCTCTCTCCTAAAATTAAAATGCGAACTTGCTGAGAATGTCTTCGACCTGCGTGCGCACGTCGTACCGCACAGCCTTGGAGTCCCGTAAATCTTTTACAGAAACACCGGCAAGGGCGGCGGCTAGTGATGCACGCGCGTTTTCCAACTGTGTGTCGTTGGTAATGTTCATACTGTCGAGCGTGTCGATAAGCTCGTTGGCCTTCTCGATCATGGATGCTTGGAAGATCTTGCGATCACCCTCCTCCCCATCAGTCAGCCGGTCAACCATGTGCTTGAGCACCGTGTGCAACCGTGACCACGCATCGCCCATAGCCGCGCCCACTTGCTTGTCGTACAGTTGGCGATAGCTCTCGTTTAGCTCGTTACGAATCTCCATCTCGCAGTCAACACGAAAGTCGCCCGTCTCCGGCACGGGCCAGAAGTTGACCTCCATGTAAAACTTCCTTTGCAACTGCTCAACCTCTGGATACTCTGAGCGGTCAAACATTGCACCGAGTTGGAACGCGGCGGCAGATACCATCGTTGGGTAAGCAACGAAGAACTCCTTGACCATCTCGTTGTACTTAGCGATCCACGAATCGGCTTCGGATTTGTAGTCGAAGAACCGCTTCATCGGGAGCAAGCGTGGGCCGGTGTCTGCCCATGGCAGGGTGAGGTGGTAGTGCCGGTTGCGCGTGTTAGCTACGAACTTGTTGATCAGATCAAGTTGATGTGCACCTGCCAGTAAGTTCTTATGGTAGTTACCGGCACGTCCTTGCGTATTGTTCTGCTTGTCTACGTCCTCGCTCACTTTGCGGTCTAGCTTGCGAGCAGTCCAGTTGCCCACGCTCAAATTGACCAGCATGGCGCTGGATGCGATGGATGGACCGAAGGTTGGGGTCGTAATGATCTGGGTCATGATTTGCTCTCTTGTGTAAAAGTTTTACGTAACAATGATTTAAGTATCTGTGCGTTGTCGTCGTCGTGCCCCGTGACACGAAGCAGAGCCACCTCAGCGATGTACTCCACCTCAATGCCAGACAGGGCGGCTAGTGCCATAAGTTCTTCGTGTGTGTGCTCTCCTACATATTGACTGATTGACCGTACGGGGGCTTCCACCCCTTGTTCTCCGTCACTACCCAGAGCGTTGGCGCGAGACCTGTCCATAAATCTTCCTCACATCTTCCGATATACCCGTCAGTCAGGATGACCACGCACACGGGGTCCATGCGTTCCTTCTTAATATAGACGGGAATGCAGTCGGGGTCCGTACCCCCGCCGCCCTTGGGCTTGGTTGTCTGCACAATAGACCCGAGCATGTCCTGCGCGTAGACCTCATGCGATGCGATTGCGGTATCCCAGTACAGAAGATCGACACACTCAGGCACAACATCCGTACAGATAGCAACAAGCTCAGAGAAGAACTCAGCAAGCTCCTTGCTACCAATAGACCCGGACGTGTCAATACACACAACAATGCGACCAAGTGTGACGCTCTCCATACTAGGCATGATGATGTCGTTGTGTAAGAACCTACGGTTGGGCTTGCGCCACGTAGACCGATCACGCCCTGCCGCAACTGCCTTGCACCATTGACGGAACACTTCCTTCCAGTCAACCTTCGGATCGACAAGCTCATCGAACTGCTTGTCTGCATTGGCCCCGAGCTTGCCAGCCAACATACCACCTTGGCGTAGCGCGTCCTCAATCTGGCGTGTCAGTACTTTCTTTTCCTCGTCACCGAGTTCCTTCGCGCCATCGAAGTCGTGCTCATCAAACCCACCGAGCCCGTCATCGTCGCCCTCGCAGGGTTTATCCCCCGGCTTGCGACCGCGACCCCTCTCTTTCTTCTGCTTGCGTAAGATGTCATAGATCTGCTGAGTATCCATACCGCGATACTCCTCGTCGATCAGACCGCACTCGATCATTGAGATCATTGTCTGGTTGGGGTCGTAGTCAACAAGTTGCTGGTTGATCACGTAGTCACACGCCGCACCCGCGCACCTACGATCTTCCTCAAACAGATGCTTCCACGTAGTCAGGTGACGATACGCTTTGTGCATCGCCTCGTGCATCACCAAGAAGTTGAGTTCCTTCTCGGTAAGTTCTTCACAGAACTTGCGCCCATAGAGAACGTCCCGCCCGTTGGTACAGGCAGTCGGGATGTCATCGCGCACTTCCACCTTGCCGATCATGAACAACCCGGACCAGCGT
>Ga0209400_1001858_pt1 | contig 16465 bp, 31 predicted proteins | sample M_130807_EF_Meta_FD_187313 | JGI IMG/M metagenome (GOLD analysis project Ga0209400, IMG submission 187313) | Freshwater microbial communities from Lake Montjoie, Canada to study carbon cycling - M_130807_EF_MetaG (SPAdes) (version 2) | ecosystem: Environmental > Aquatic > Freshwater > Lake... | reverse complement strand
ATGGAAGATTGGGAAAATGATGAAGAGTTGAAACAAGGCGAAGAAACCATCCTTGAAGAAACCGAAACAGGCACAGAGCAGGGATGTAATCCATCCCCATGGGCTCCCTGTGTTTTCCCGCCATGCTACACTTATGAACGAAAATATACCATCAAGAGAATATGGAAAAAAACCTCAAAGCCAAAGAATCCAGCAGAAAATGGCTAAACAAACTGTCAAGATTCTCAATCTTCAAGGCGGTGGTATTCGTGGCTATATGTCGGCGACTTTTTTAGCCAGATTTTGCACACAGGCGGGGATCAATCCCAATCAGCTTTACAATGCTTTTGATTTGATTACAGGAACGTCCATTGGTGGAATTCAGGCATTGGGATATGCCAATGGGAAAAGTCCATCCGATCTGTTGGGATATATGAACGCGAATGCAGAAACGATTTTTAACTATGGTTCATTTGAACCATATTTTTTGAGTCGGGCGGAATATCAGTTGGCAGTGACAATGGCGTTATCAGGGTATTCGTATAGTGCCTTCGGACAAACTCTTTATTCCATGTATCAGTCCACAGGATTGCAGACCGTTTTGACGGATGCTTTGGGCAGCGGGACGATTTTATCAGCTTTACCGGGGAAGGTTATCATCACATCGTGGGATGCCGATGAAAATTTGCCCATTTTTTTTTCAAATATTACAGGTTTTGAGCCATTTCTTATAGGTGCGAGCGATAATGCGGTTTCCGTTGGATTGTGTACCAGTGCCGCTCCCATATATTTTCCCATTCAGACAATGAATGGACACAAATATATTGACGGCGGCGTATTCCAAAACAATCCTGTAGAAACAGCTTTTTCTGTAGCGCGACAACTGTATCCTACTGCCACACGCTTTTGTATCTTGTCAGTTGGAACGGGGATGCCCACACAACCCTTGAGTTTTGATACCAGTTACACGTCTGCGCCCTACAACGTTCAATTCATGAGCTACCTGATGAATCAGGTTTTCATCCCCGGTCCCCAACAGGCAGCGCAAAACCAAATGGCATTGGATTCTTTAGGAATATATGACGATATTTTTACCTACCAGTTTCAATATCAGTTTCAAGCGGGTCAAGATGCGTCTATGGACAATCCTGACAGCAGCAATTTAACGGCTTTAGCGGGTTATGCGAACGCGCAATATGATACAGATGCTGCTCAAATTGCTAATTTTATCGAGCATTTTAATATAGGTTAGTTGTGAAAACTCTTACTGGCCACACCGATTGTTTTATTTCTCCAGTGAGCGGCGAGCCAGCCGTCTTTTTCCAATTACCTCGAGGAAATGTTTGGACAGGCGATAGGAACGATCATGCAGTTCCTTCTTTGAAACTTATTGATTTGAGAATTGACGTTAATAGCCTGTACAAAGCGCACGCTCACTTGGAAAACAACACTTTTATCCTCAATCGTCCCAGCCTTCTCCTTCCGCATGCTCAGGCACTCAGTCAATTAGGTGGTTCTGATCCTCGACTGCTCAAATCGACATCTGAAGGCGTCATTCAAGTTGCCATTCCTGATGTAGATTATGCAACGCAAGCTCTTTTAGAGCAAATCGAGGCGCAATGTGAGATATACAAAGATGAATCTGAAGCAGCGGCATTGACATCCACAACTCAAGCCACCATAGCCACAACTCAGGCTGGTATAGCTATTACGCAAGCAGGGCTGGCGGCTGCATCCGCTTCGGCTTCGGCAGTTTCCGCTGGACTGGCGGCAAGTTCGGCTTCGGCAGCAGGTGTCTCGGCAGGGCTGGCGGCTGCTTCTGCCTTATCGGCTTCAAGCTCTGCATCCAATGCCGCAACCTCAGAAACAAATGCTGCTAACAGTGCTACATCCGCTTCAAGTTCAGCCACAAGTGCCGCGGATAGTCTGAATACCTTTTTAACGACTAATCTTGTTTTTCAAGGAGATATAACAGGAATAGGCTTGCCAAGCTCTCCCATCCCTTTGTCTTTTTCTCCTAATCCCATCATCCCTGGCACGGGATCAATAACGCTTCCCGTTGGCACTGTAGCACAGCGTCCCAATTCTCCTTTATTTGGGATGATACGAGCTAATTCAGATTCTTCTGTATTGGAAACCTATATGGGCTCCAGTTGGGTCTCTTTGAATACCTCCTCCGCCACTGTCTCGTCTGTGGGCATCAGCGGCAGCACAGGGCTTTCGGTGTCAGGATCACCGATCACGTCAAGCGGTACGATCTCTCTCACTTTAGGAACAGAATTACAGGCATTGTCTGGTTTGTCTGTCACGGGCATCATCGTCCGTACAGGATCAGCAAGTTACACACCCAGAACTCTCACGGCAGGCACAGGCATTAATATTGCCAATCCTGATGGCGTGGCGGGAAATCCAACTATCAGTCTTGGCACTGTTCCCATTGCGAATCTTTCTGGCTATCCTGGCACATCAACACAACTTTTACGAGGAAATGGCACGTGGGCAACGCCATCTCTCAGCGACTTCAATCCCCCTGCCAGTGGATCAACAATCAATTTCAACAATGCCACCATTACGAATTTTGGGAATTCGTCAAACACTTTGACTCTCAATGGATCGACTGTATATGCAAATGGAGCTTTCGCAGTGAGTGGCAGTTATGCCACTTCTCTGGGAGGAACACTGGCTGTGACAGGGGCAACTACCTTGAGTAACAACCTCACAGTCAGCGGCAACTACTCCACTTACCTCGGCGGGACACTGAGCGTGGTAGGCATAACCTACTTGAACGGTGGACTCATTGCTAACACAGGCTGTATTTTTACAGGCGGGGTTACCTTGAACAACACGCTCACAGTCAGCGGCAATTACGCGACCTCCCTCGGCGGTACTCTTGCTGTGACAGGAACCACCACCTTGAGCAGCACGCTCACTGCTAGCGCAGGCGTTGTTGTTGGTAATACACTGTTTCCACCAACAGGTGGAATTTATGTGACCTCCGTCATTGGAACTTCTGTGATAGGTTTTGCCTACTACAAATTATCGGGGACGAGTGCCGTCACTGGCTATTGGTCATCGTCTGGACTTCCTTTGTCCATCCAGTGTACAAATGCCATTGCTGCTGTTGAATTTGAAGCCACCTCATCCATCAAAAAGAAAAATATTTTAGAAAATAGGGACAGCTTTCAAGATGAATTGGTGAACAAATTCGATTCTCTTGATTTTGTCAAATATGAATGGAAGGATAAACACAAAGAAGGAGCAGGCGATTACTTCGGATATATCGCCGAAAATGTTGCCGAACAGTTCCCCTCTTTGGTGAATCTCGATCATCTGGAATACGCACCGAGCATTATGAAAATGGCGACTTTGAAAGTGATCGATTCCGCCACCTGTGAAATTTCCTTTGAGGAAGATGTTGACATTCCTCTCGATGCCAAAATCAAATTTTTACGTCCTGATGATCAAAAAGAATGGGAAGGCGTGGTTGTGACGGAAGACAATCCTCATACCTATGTCCTGTCTGTGGAAAGGGAGGGACTTTCCGATGGTGAGATTTTTGTCTATGGCACTTACGAAAAAGTTCCTCTTGTCTCCAAGACAAGGTTTCATGATATGGTTGCGGCCAGAATGAGAATCTTGATTGACGAGGTCAACCTTCTGTCTCAAAAGGTTAGCAGACTGGAAGCACAAAGGACGTAAAAAACGTGTTTTTTTCAGCAGACATGCTATAGTGAAACAAGATTCTATTCATTAAAAAGGAGAGTAAAAAAAATGGCTCAGGTTGTTCCGAATTACGCAGGTCAAAAAGCAGTGGGAGCGTTGCAGATCGATATGACTGCAATTTACCAGGCAGGTCAGGCGATTTTTTCTTACACAGGACAGTCCACAGACCCCTACTATGTAAACGGCTTGGCAACTATGAAGGAAATTTTGTCTTTTCTGCCAACGGATATTGCCGCTCTTCAGGCACAAATCCCCACTTCTGCCGAAGTGGATACTCACACTGAATCTCACACAAAATAAAGGATTTTTCAAATGTCTCATGTAATTTCTTCTCCCCAAACTGTTGAAAAACTGGGTCAACTCGGTGCAAGCATGCTGTACTTTTTGCAAAAAGAGAGAGCCATCGGCGATCAGGTTTTGCTCTATGATGGAGAGCAAACAGCACAATATATAGAAATGTCAGAAAAGTTTAAAAACTCTCTCGAAAGAATAAAGAGTGCTATTGAGGAATTGCAAAGAGATTTGTCCCATTAATCCTCTTCTTCTCTGTGAATCTGTGTGCGGATCGATTTTTGAGACCTATTCAAATCCAAAGAATCGATCTGATCTTCTTTTGAAGCCTGCGATCGATTCACATATTCCGATTTGATACAATCAGGATCAGTTTCTTCTTCTGAATCATGGCTTGAAGCATCCCGATGGATCACAGAAGGCGTTTTGATGCGCTTGTCTTCGCTATATTCCGACTCTACAGACTGTGGTTGTGACAATGTTCTTTTTACAGGATAGACTCTCACCTGCTCTTCTTCCTCTTCTGAAGGCACAACGGATGAGGAGGGGATTTTCACGAATGGCATCCTGACTTCATCCTGTATGCTTTTGTCTTCCATCAATGGACTGGACTGGATGCTTTTCATCAACTGCTCACAATGAGCCTGTAGAGATTCGTCTGTTTGCTCTATGACGCTTTGAGTCGACTGATGCCGAACACTGGGGGAAATCCCCACATCCCAAGTATGGCATTGTACTTGCAGAGACTCGTCCGGCTGTGCAAGTTTAGTTTGAACGCTTTGGCTCAAAGACACCCTGGAATCTTCAACGGCTTTTTCTTCGGTCACGACAGGATCACCTATGCCTATACTGCGCTGACGTGCCAACCATTCACCTGTTCCTATATCCTGTGTGTCAGGCTTGGCTTGTGTTGTAAGGGAATTCTTTACAACTGAATTTTGTATTACCTGATCCTGTGTGTCAGGCTTGGCATCAATACCTTGGTCGTTTTGTAAAATGGTGGTTTGAGTTTCACCATCTTTTCTCTCAATCAGAGTATCCACTACATTTTCATCATGTCGCCACTCTTCCTGCATACCATCTTCAACGGACACCACCGTCTTTAGCTCAGGAATGAACGTAGAAGGTGTAGAAGCACCTGCACTGGACAATTCTTCATCTTCTTCGTCCTCACGAGAGCGTACAGCGCGTCTACGTTGTTCTCTCAAGGCAGGAGATGGATCGTGTTGTGTATCAGGATGGTCTTGAGGATGGTCTTTTGGTTTGCGCTTCTTCTCAAGATTCTGCTCTAGCTCTTCTGCCTCATCATTTTTACGGAAACGGTAATAAAAGTCACGAATAGGGAGTATACCATTGTCAGGCTTGTTCTGATCTGGCGCTGATCTTTCCTGAAGTTTATTTTGCGGTAGTCCTTCTGTCTGACGGTGTGATAACTTTTCCTCATCCATGTGGACACAGAAAACGAGATACAGCAGAAAAAGAAAAATGATGATGTGCAGCATAATCCTCGGAGTATATCAAAAGTGAGAAGGGGGGACATCTTTTTTATGCTGATTTAAACAGAGAAATTTCCGCATTTCTGCGATTCTGAAGACCTTGTGAGATCACAAGAACTTTTGTTTGCGGGTCTTGAATTTTGTTGTACATCGCCCAATATCTCAGGGCATTATTCCAATCCTTGAGCTTGATATATCTCAGAACGCTGGACTTCTCAAAAGCACTTACGCCAATGTTGAAAACAAGGCAAACCAAGGCATCGAATTGATTTTGGTAAAGATGGGGAAGCGTTGCCCTCACTGCTCTTTCTGCCCATGCAACATCTTTTTTCAGGAGTTTTTCCGCTTGGTCTATGGTCACTTCGTCAAGGATCTCATGAGAGTTGATCTTATGACCATAGCCTATCGTGGGATAGCCTGCCGAGCATTTGTAAGGTTTGCCTCGGAATCCTTCCAGCTTCTTGAGAAGGTCAAGTCCTTGGGGGCTGATGTTCATTTGCTATCCTCTATCCATTATTACTATTTTACTAATTTGAAACTCAAGACGTGCATGATCCCATTCTTCTGCTGCCCAATCTTCTGTGTTTTCTTTCATTTGTCCGCAATGCTTACATTCGATTAGCAGTCTTTTGTTCACCAAATCTTCCTTAACGCTAGGTGGCACAATGAAACAAAAATGACTCTTGAAACATCCACACGGCAATTTAAAATCATCAGGAGATATTTTATTGGTACTGCCTTTTTTATTAATTAATTCAATGAGGTTCATTACTAAAATCACCCCATACTATGACATTTTCACCTTCTTGTAGTTCTACTGATGTAATGGTGCGCTGACATATAGATAATCCTTCACCATCAAAATAAGAAACATCAAAATCCTGTGGCATCTCTTTCAATTTTTCGATTAATTCAGCGACTGTCATTTTACTTTTCCTCCTACTTAAAAAATTGATAAGTCCAACTTGTAACTTCTTTATGTATTCTCCAACGATCCTCATAACGCATTTTATCCCCCTGTTCTTTTTCTATAAAAGACAACTTTTTGATTATATCGTTGCATTTCTTATACTCACGAAGCGACTGAGAGGCTTTTTCAAAAATGTCACATGCCTTTTTATAATCTATATACTCTTGCATTGCATTACGTGCCTGAAGATATTCAATATCAGCCTCTTCCAATTCTGCGAACAATTCGTCTAAAATTTTCCTATGCGCTTCAATCATTTTTTAATCCTTGATTCCATCGACATATCTCTCCTGACGACAACACAACGTTGCCGCCTTTATCGTAAAAGACGCTGTTGACGTACTCGGTTTCTTCAAGTTCATTCTCGATTTCTTTTTCATCATCGTAAGCTTCTACACGGTACTCAAACATCACATCGGAATGAGGACGCATCGTGCGCAATTCCTCGATGAGTTCTTCTACGGTCATTTTTTCTTTCTCTTATTTCATCGTAATTGATAACGATTTCAGATAGAGCCTCGATAGAGCCTCATTGTAGTGGTTAAACTCTATTACGCTGTTAAATCCATTATCTTCAGCAAATTCGTATAGCTCAGAAAGCGTTGCCTTTTTAAGAGTTTCCTCATTTTCAAAGACAAACGATTCAATCTCTTTATAGGTGAAGTAAGTTTTACTGCTCATCATGAATCCCTTCAGCGGTCGCTCTTCCTTGAGCCAAAAGTTCTTCAGCTAAAGAATCTGATCTTGTGGGTTCAATTTGAAAGGCTTCCTCAACTTTCAAATGACCTTCCTTAATCGCTGTTCCTACTCCGATAAGATTTGTAACGTCTGTCATGTCAAAGTCTTCTATTTTTTCCTTTTTGAAAAAAGAAAATATTCTACTTTCTTCAATGCCAAGAGCTTTTAGTCTCTCAAAAACTTCTTTTCTTTTTGATATAAACTTTTCGTCTGCCTTTCCATTGCCAATGGCTTTCTTCTGGCATTTTTCATATAGGTCATCCGTATAAGCTTTTGGTATTACCTTAAAAATTGCATTTCTTAGGGCTGTTGAACAAGCAGCATTTTCCATAACAGCTTGCATATCTTGTGAATACTGAACGCCGTTTGTTTTCCTAATGCTCTTTTTTACCTGAGTTCCAATCCGAACATTTTTTTCCAAGTCCCAACAATAAGCTTCTGCCGTTACATAAAACCCATCATTACCAACAGTACGAGTAGCTGCGTAAATATTCCCCCAGCTTGAAGCAATAATTTCTGCAAGCCTTACGGACGCACCCTGTATTACCTTAGATGTCGTTTTACCACTTTTATCCTTTGTTTCTCTTGGAGGAAGAGCGTAGAAGCATGAAGCAGCAACATCTTCGTTTATTGTCGCCATAAATTCAGCTTCTTCAAGACTTTTACGAATGTCTCTGGGATAAGCCTTTGCAGTTCTCACCTGGGCATCCACCTCTCCAAAAAATGAAGCTGGAATTTCAACGTCTTTTTCCAATATTTGTAACTGGCTCATTTCTTCTCTCCTAAAAGTTGTTCTATCTTTTCAATTCTTACTTTCTGTTCACTGATTTTTGTGCTGAGTGCAAAAAGGCACATAAAGGCGCAAACCATAAAAGCGGTTAAAATATATGTAATATAATCTCTGTTTTCGTCTTTCATCATTTTTCCCTTAAAATGTTAGCCGTCTCGATTGAGACGTTTTTAAAAACTGTGGGTATAAATTCGGCATTTCAGCCTTGAAACGTGCAGCGTCAAACAAGCTCCGTGCCGTGTTCTTCCATGAGGCAACTTTCTTGCCTTCAAAGTCTACAAGTTCTTCGGCATCCCCTATCCGTGCCTGAAGCTTGCATTTAAGAAGCTCTATCTTTTCTTCATGGGGTTTTGTGATGTCCTTCAAAACCCTCTCATGTTCCTGAATTTCCCTGATGACCTCAAAATCTTCTTCTTGTGCAACCACCTGTTTACCTTCCTGTGCGTTGGGAAATAGCGTCTTTAAATCCTCAATATCTCTCCATTGCGGGGGTATCCTTTTCTGCACATGGTCAAACCAAAAGGAGCGTTCAATATCTATTAACTTTTGCGAAAGGGTAAAATGAGACTTAACTTCATAGATCACAACATCAAGGGATAGAGCCTCTTTCAGCACTTCCGTAACACCGCATCTTTTAACAAGAGTCATCAGAAGATTAAACATTTTCTCATCGCCAAACAGCACAACAACGTAAGCCTTTAGCATCTTGCAAACAGTGAGATAATGTTGAACCTGAAGGAGATAATCGGTGGGGATTTCATCAGTGAAAGGATCACCCCACTCTTTCTTTGTGGCGTAATGAGATGTTTTGATCTCAACAATGGCTTTTTCACCAGGAAGATAGCCATCTATGTTTGCTGCCATGAAAGGGTTTTTCTCATGGACGATCATGTTCTTGGGAAGCTTCACATCTTTGCCCGTCACAAGAGAAAACTGACCACGCACAAGAGGCTCTAAAACATGACCTCGTTCAAAGATCGGGCTTTCTTCCTGTTCGATAGAATCTGAAATCTTATCAAGGTAAATCTTTAGAGGTGTTTTATATTTAGAGACACCGCACACGCCCGCTGCATCGCTCCCGCCAATGCTAGACTTGCGCTCACGAAGTTGTTCAGGTGTTAGCATTTTTTCCATATCCTCCACACTTATTAAGGTAAGCATTGTTTGCTTCGATATACTCTTGCTCCGCTCGAAAGGCATCCTCTTGCATTCTCCTGATCTGCTCAAGAATCGTTACATATTTCGTATGAGCAAGCAGAGTATTTAAATGAAGATCTCTTGCGCTATCATTTTTTGCGACTAATTTACCTATCATGTGATATTCCTTCCTTTGTAATCTCGTTCATCTTTTCAACGAACGATTGAATGACTTCTAATGCTTCTTCCGACTTCTGGGTCGGCACATTAAAGATGTTAGAAGCCGACCATATCCCGTTGGTAAACGACACCCTCATTATCTCATATTCATTCATGTTCTTTGCGCTCCTTTATTTTTATTAATACATGTTTTGAGCATTGTGTCAAGCCCTAAATAGGGCTTTTTATTTTCTAAATAGGGCTTGCTTTTTTTATAAATTTTTCATAGGTTCTCGACTAAGGAGAGATGATGAAAACAGTTAGAAAAGCAGTTAAAATATTCGGAACAAGCATTGCTTTGAGTAATGCTGTTGGCGTTAGGCCTGATCGTGTTTCGAAGTGGCTCAGAAATCTTTACTTTCCTTCAATTCAAAATGCCCTAAAAATCGAGGAAGTCACCGAAGGAAAGGTGAAAGCCATAGACATCCTCAACGAGAAAATGCAGATTAAGCTCAAGGCAATGCAGAAAAAAGTGAAGGAGTAAAGATGAGTAAATATATTTTTAACAATGACTCAGTTTCATTTTTGGTCACACAAGGAAGAGTGGAATCAAAAATAACGGCAACCTGTGTTTTTTTGAAAGATGATTTGAAGTGCCTTATAAAAGTTGATGTAGTTTGTCAAAGGAGTGAAAAAGATACAATAGAAGTAACATCTATTTCTCTTCAGCCACGCGGATATTTTAGTTCTGACTTTCAATCATATATGAAAGGTTATTTCTGTCTTCCTGCTTCCATGACTTTGCGCCAAGCTCTTGAAAATATTGCTACGTCATCTTTTAGAAATGCTGATTGCTTTGCTTTACTGACCGCTGACTTACCCGATAAGTGGGTTGAATTTGCGCGAGAGCTGTACCATTGGATCGTAGAAAGAATCATTCCCGTGGTACAAAAAGAGATTGAGATTCATCAGACATTTTTTGGTGATAAAAAAGCTCAATGATCCCTCTCATCGCAAGCCTCTTTAAAAGCTCTACGGCGATCTTCACCTTTCTAGGTGCAGTGTTTACCGCTATTGTTTACTTCTTCGGAAAATCAAAGGCGAAGGAAGAGGTGAAGGTCAAGATTCTACAGGAGAACATTCAGCATGTTACGCAACAGTCTCAAAAAGTGGCAGCTATCCAGCAAAAACAAGTCAAGATTGCTTCAGAGCCTACTCCTGAGCGTGACGCTCTTTACAGCGAGTTGTTCGACTTACCAGACCACACCAAAAAGTGATGATCTGATTCTTTCTGCTGTTCCTGATTTTCCAATTGCACACCCTGATGTCGTGAAAGAACTCAAGGAAGTGTGTCCTAAAGATAAGTGCTTGAAACTTCATGATTGGTTTACCAAGTTGCTCGTCTTTAAAAAGCAGTTGGTGGTGGTGAAGCAGAAGTCGATTTAACAGAAACAGCCCTCAATTCTTCTGCATATTTTTGAATTTTTGATATTTCTCTGGTCATCTTATCTTTTTGTTTCCCTATCAGAGACCGCAGGGCATCGCTCAAATCCTCATCTTCCACAAATTCAGAAACAAAGTCTTCTATGTCTTCAAGGCAGATGTTTTGCAATTCTTGAATATAGCCAAGATCATTTAGTAATTTCCTGATTGTTTTTCTATTTCTGAAAGATAGACAATTTGTCGACATTTTAAATCCTAAAATACGTTCTCTGTGCCTGAAACTTAACCGACATGATTTTCATGACTACTCTCCTTTAAGGGTGGATGTTAAAGTAAAAAAAGGCGAGGATTGCCACCACGCTTGCTACACAATAGGCGAGAGTCAGAAGACCCTCTTTCAAGAGAACCCTAAGACCAGGATATTTCATGATTTTTCTCCTTTTTAAAAAGTTTGCTCAAGTTGTTCCGTAAAAGCGATTGTTTCCTCTGGGTAGACGTACCAAGCAAAAGTGAATGCTGCTAAAAATAGGACAACAAAGCTCAGAGAGAGGACGATAATGTGTCTCTTTAGCTTTTAAAGCCTGTTCTACATAAGGTGATAGAATATAAACTCCAACAAAAGAAATCGCGATAGAACATAGTAAAATAATGAGTAATTCCTTCATTTCTTGTTCCATTCCTTTAAATGTTCGTACAACTCTGTCAGTTCTTCATCTCCTTCTGAGGAAGAGGGAATCACCATATAGAGCCATTTTGGGAAAAGAAAATTCCAGTTACATATAACAATCGTTGCTTTTTCCACAGCAATATTTGTTCCAGTTTTCGTAATTGGAAGATAGGAATGTTCACCTGCTTCTACTTCATAAGAGTAAAAGTCATATGCTCGAAAAGCGATATCCAGATCAAGAAGCTGTAAACTGCTTTCTGGGATGTCCTGAACAATCTCAAAAGTCAGAGAGTGATGAGCTTGCTGATAAGACTCAAGACCTCCCATGACCAGATATTCATATCCTCTTTGGATACCGATTCTGATGGTTCTGGGCTTTACGCGTTCAATAAGTTTTTTATCCTTGCTGGTAAACGCGCTCAAGCGACTGAAAGTATCTTCCACAATTGCTAAAAGCTCTTCGCCTTTTCTGGTCGGACGAATGCCACGAGGTTCACGCAAGAGGAGGGGAGAGCCAAAAGACCTCTCAAGCCCTTGAATCTGACGGCTCAGGGCAGGTTGAGATTTCCGTAGAAACTCTGATGCTTTGGTAAAGCTTCCCAGATGTACCACGTAGTAAAAGGTCTTTGCCTTCTCCCAATCGAAATTGCGAAAGGCGGACGTGTTGTTAAGTTTCGTCTTCATGCGTGATCTCCACAGATATCCTTGTTTTTGTCTTTGTAAGCTCTCTCTTCTTCAGATTTTTCCAGTTTCTTCAGACGAGATTTGATATCTCTGATGTCATTGTATAGAACGATTGTGTTTTTCATGTCATCGCTGTAATACAAAATCCAGTTCAGGAAGTGGGTGAGTTTGCGTTCAAAATATCGTTTCATCCTATCTGCTCCAAATACAGGTTGGTTAATTCCAGATGATAGTCCCGCTCTACTTTTTCCATCTTGAGCATCTTGATGGCATCTTTGAGAGCCTTCTTGTCAAAACCTTTGCTTTCTGCCTCTTCGTAGACACTGGTGATAAAGTCTTGAATCTCCTTTTTCTCGTCAGCAAGCTTTATAATCCTGTCCACGTATTCCCTAAGGTTAATGGGGAACATTTCCCGATTAACTTCAGCTTTTAACTGTTTTCCAAGACGTTCGTTTTTGAGGTTCTTTCTTATTTCCTTTGCTTCTTCTGAAGTGATGGTCAAGGAGTGGTCACTCCCCATAATGGTCATGGTTGATTCAGTCACCGTCATTCTCCTTCTTCTTTTCCGCATTCATCTCAAGAAGCTTATTCTGCACACAATTTTCGATCATATTTTTAAGAATGGTACCCACTTGGTTAACCAAGTTTTTGTTGGTTATCTCCGTGTAGTTAAAAAAGAGAAGAAGAGTTCCATAAATTGCCTTCAGCAAAACTTCTGGCAGTTCAGCTTGATTGACCTTCCTTTTATTCAGGATGAGGCGTGTTTCATTGATAATCTCTTGAGCTACTTTGATGGATTTCTTCCTGATACCCTCAGAAAAAGCTTTAAAATCTTCGTAATCTTCTTCTGATAAGTCGCGCCCATAGTGTTGAGCCATTTCCTTAGCTCTCTCAAAAGTGATGTTTTTGGTCATATCTTCCTCCAATTCTTAAATTCTTCAGATTCTTCCAGCTTGATAATTCGGTCAAGGCGATAGGTTGGCTCATCCAGTCTACGCGAATCACAACCTGCAATCTTAATCAGCATCTCCTTCGTCCATTGAGGGCGTAGAGCGGTAATCTGCTTTGCAGTAAGAAAAGGGGTATTTTTTGCCTTTTCATTAAAATGAAGTGTTTTCAGTCTGAAGGCATTCTTTAACCTGTTTGCAATTGTTTTAGCGGTACTCATTCCATCACCTTTGCTTTCCTAAAAAGCCGTTCCGCTTCTTGCCGTGCCTCTGAAACAATCTCTCTAGAATGAAAGGAAGCGATGACCTTTTTCAAAGCTTCTGCCTCCTTAAAGTCTTTATTCTCCACGGCGCACTGATATCTCAGAGAAAGAATTTGATCGGGGGAAAGCTTCCGAGGGGCTACGTCAGGATTCTTAACGTTGCTACGAAGCATACCTTTGTAAATAGTGGTTTGCTGTCGTGTCATTTATTCATCCTTATCTTTTTTTATTATGTCTTTTATTTTTTGTAATTCTTGAGCAAGCCATTTCTGCGTTTCTTCAAGAGGAATATCCATATCTCCTAGCCTACAACGTCCTTCCAAAAGGTATTTTATCAAGAGTTTTCTGGCATATAGATTTTTGCAAAGTTTTGAAATTTTTTCTGTCATTTCATGAATGCTCACATTTGAATCTTTAATTTTTGTTATTTCGGCAATAAATTCTTGATCTTTAACCAAAAAAGACTTATCTGCTTCTTCTTTCCATTCATTATATTTTTTATATATTTCATTATTACTCATTTCTATTCCCCTTTCCCAATTGGATGGTCTTCAAAAACAAGGCGCGTGCTGTCATATCGCACCCTTGCTATTCCTGTAATACCATTCCTGTTTTTAGCTATGTTGATCTCTGCCTTATCTTCTATTTTATAAAGCTCCTCAATATGCTGGTAATATTCTTTTGACCCTTTTTCAGGGGCTTCATATTTCATATATTCATGCTCTCTAAAGAGAAGAATAACGATATCCGAGTCCTGCTCAATCGTTCCAGATTCTCTAAGATCAGATAGTCTTGGTCGGTTACCTTGTCGCTTATCAACCTCTCTTGAAAGCTGAGAAAGGGCAATGATGGGAATGTTAAGCTCTTTAGCCAGCATCTTTAGACCGCGAGAAATTTTTGATATTTCAAGATTTCTATTCATTTCCTTGCCATAGCTTGGGACAAGCAGTTGAAGATAGTCAACAATCAGTAAATCAAGTCCTGACCTACGTTTTTTTCTTAACGCTTTACTTCGAAGCTTTAGAAGCGAAACATTCCCATCATCGGACAAAAGAAGGGGGAGTGATTTAATATCATCGCTCGCCTCAAGAATGTTTCTTAATTGTGCGGGGTTCAAAGACTCGCCATGAATCAAATGTGTTGAGATGCTTGTTTCTCGGGCAATAAGACGCTTTGTAAGGTCATTAATGCTCATCTCAAGAGAACAAAACAAAACTTCCTTCTTTTGTCTGGCGACATTAACCGCAACTGTCAAAGCAAAAACAGATTTACCTATGCGGGTTCCTGCTCCAACAGTAATCAACTGCCCCCCCGTAAATCCTCCTATAAAATGATCAACTTCTGAAATTTCCGTCAGAATTTTTGACGTTTTACCATTTTCCTTATTTCTCATATCTTCTTCTATTTCACGCACACAAGAATCAAAAGCATCGCCTACAGATGATTCCTCGGTAGTATCCTTAATCGATTCTATCGCGGTAAATTTCTGTCCCATAAGGAGTCCAAATTCATCATTTGGAAGTTCAATCAAAGGCTTTTGAACTCCGTCCTTGATGGCATCCGCCAGATAGCCATATTGACGGCGTATGTAAAATTCACGAATTTGTTCGGCGTATGTTTTCAGATTTGTATAGCAGACAAGAGATGAAATGATAAAATCAAGGTAATCTACTCCATCATTCGCCGATAAAGCCACGCTATTTTTCATGAAGTCTTGTAATGTTATTTTATCGGCACACATGCCTTGATTAATTATTTTTCCAATAACTTCGTAACATAGTCCGTTGACGGGATTGTAAAAATATTCAGGCTTTACAATGTCACAAACATCATAGTACTTATCATTTTGTTTCAGAAGTCCAGACAAGAAAGCAAATTCTATTTCCGCACACTCTGGGATGTTTGTATAGTTTGCTATTTCAACAGTCATTTTGTTTGCTTTCTAGCATCTTTGTAAGAATCTGTCCTATAATGTAAAGATGGCTAGCAATTTCTGGTAAATAAATTGAAAGGCTAGACTCTATGTCTAGGAGTTCTTCCCGCTCTTTGGCTTTAATTTTATTTTTACGCGATATATGATTTTCTCTTATCCTCTCTAGATAGTCCTCATATCCAACAAGATTAAATCTATTCATCTTATTTTCTTCCTCCTTTCATTATATTAAAAAAGTATCTTGACATTAATTCATATCCATTATGTGATATACTGATTGTATTAACCCAGAGAGAGAGAGAGAGAGAGAGAGAGAAATCGCATAATATATATTATGGATTCGCATAGATTCTATATTATTCATCCTCTTTCTCCAGCTTTTTAACTGCACTGCGGATTTTCTTCTCCAGCTTGTCAGGCTTCTCTCTATAAACTTTGTGAGCATATTTTGGGAGACGACCGCTATAAACTGTCATCACATCTTCGGGGATGGAAAGTGCTTTTCCTATCAAGGGGGATCGTTTTTCTCCTATCCCAGACCTCCATGTTTCAATATCTGATATAGCTGCGGGGGTTGAATGGCACTCCGAAGCTATATCCATAAGTGTCTTGTTCTTTTTCAATCTTTTCTTTTTCAAAAAATCTTTTTTCATTTCTTACTCAAAAAATATAAACTAGTACCTTTCTTATATAGTACTAATTTATGGTTGACAAGAAGTTTTTTTTTACTAAAATAGATTGGTATAAGTTATGAAAAAAACTAAGGGGAAAAAGTCAATGATTGTAACGCAAGAAAGAAAAAAAGTTGACTTTATTCATCTTGCAAATAAGGACTTTTTGTCTAGACCTAAGATTTTTCTTAGGGAAAAAATTTATTCACGCTTGGAAGCTGATCTTATGGCTGAAATTTTGTACCGCACTCAACTAAATGGAGGAAGATGTAGAATTTCAAACGCTGAATTGGCTTATGAATGCGCAACTGATTTAAGTTCTGTTCGCCTTCTTAAAAAGAAGATGACAAGCAATCCTTCTTTTTCTCCATACATTGTGGTTATCACAAAGAACAATGGAATTGAAGAGACAGAATACCAGTTTTTTAGAGAAAAATATGTTGAATTTGAGAAGAGTGTTAGTGCGGCGGGTAGAGGGAAATCCACCCTACCCCCAGAGGGAAATCCACCCTACCCCCAGAGGGAAATCCACCCTACCCCCAGAGGGAAATCCACCCTACCCCCAGAGGGAAAT
>Ga0209400_1001857_pt1 | contig 16475 bp, 16 predicted proteins | sample M_130807_EF_Meta_FD_187313 | JGI IMG/M metagenome (GOLD analysis project Ga0209400, IMG submission 187313) | Freshwater microbial communities from Lake Montjoie, Canada to study carbon cycling - M_130807_EF_MetaG (SPAdes) (version 2) | ecosystem: Environmental > Aquatic > Freshwater > Lake... | reverse complement strand
CAAGTTCTGGTCTCGTTTGCTCTCTTCCACGGAACTGCATCGTTACTTTTACCTTGTCGCCACCTTTGAGGAATTTCTCGATATGAGCGCGCTTCGTCTCATAATCGTGATTTTCAATCTTTGGTCGCATACGCACTTCCTTCACCACAATGTGGGTCTGGTTCTGTCGCGCTTCCCGAGCTTTCTGTGCGATTTCGTATTTGTACTTTCCGAAATCCATAATTTTGCAAACGGGTGGGTTGGCATCTGGTGCAATCTCAACTAAGTCAAGACCAACTTCATCTGCCATCTTCAACGCGGTATCGATATCTACAACTCCAACTTGATCACCGGTGTGCCCGATGAGTCGAATTTGAGGTGTGCGAATTCGATCATTAATGCGCGGTTCAGTGCTGATTTGTGCTCCTTTGGTTAATCGCGGTTCGAACGCTTTGTGTGTTGCAAGCGCTACAAGAAAAACACCGCAAGGTGAATTGGTTAACCAATTCATAACCCTGACAAACCAACTCGCCGCAGCGATGGAGGTGGGAGCGGTACTCCTCTTGCAGTAACTATGCAGTCACTGGTCTGAGGTGAAGATTACCCGAGAGTTGGTCAAAGGTGAAATTTACGCTCAGGCACCCATGGCATGGACGCCACCATCGACGTGAATGATTTCTCCAGTTGTCTTTGGGAACCAATCAGAGAGCAGAGCAACCGCACCTTGCGCTGCAGGTACAGCATCTGTGACATCCCATTGAAGTGGCGCTCGTTCGTTCCAAACCTTTTCGAATTCATCAAATCCTGGAATTGATTTTGCAGCCATAGTGCGAATTGGTCCCGCCGCAATCAGATTGACGCGAATGTTTTTCGGTCCAAGATCTCTTGCAAGATAACGAGACGTTGATTCCAGCGCTGCTTTGGCTACGCCCATCCAATCGTATTTTGGCCAGGCGACAGTTGCGTCAAAATCTAGACCAACAATCGACGCACTATCTTTGAACAAAGGTACGCACGCCATTGATAAAGATTTAAGTGAATATGCAGAAACATGCATTGCCGTTGCAACATCTTCCCACGTAGTGTTCAAGAAGTTTCCACCGAGTGCGGCTTCTGGTGCGAAACCAATTGAATGCACCACGCCATCTAAATGCGGAACATGTTCGCGCACTCTGCTTTGCAGTAAGTCAAGATGTTCTTGGTTGGTTACATCTAATTCAATTATTGGGGCAGGATTAGGTAAACGCCCAGCGATACGTGTGGTCAAACTTAATACGCGACCATATGAAGAGAGCAGAACAGTTGCGCCTTCCTCCTGCGCTATTCGAGCAATGTGGAAAGCTATGGACGCATCGGTTAATACACCGGTAACCAAAATATTCTTACCTGTTAGCAAACCCATTTAATGTCCCATCCCTAATCCACCGTCAACAGGTATTACCGCCCCTGTTATGTATGCCGCTTTTTCTGAAGCGATGAAAGAGACAACCTCCGCTATCTCATTTGAGTCAGAAAATCTTCCGAGGGGAATTGATTCTGCGATCTCTTGCCTTCTTTTATCATCCAGTGCTGCCGTCATATCTGTTTCAACAAATCCGGGTGCAATTACATTCGCTGTGATTCCACGGCTGCCCAATTCGCGGGCGAATGATCTAGCCATTCCGATGAGTCCTGACTTGCTTGCCGAATAATTCACCTGACCAGCAGAACCCAACAACGCAACAACCGAACCGATAAATATCAATCGACCTTTCTTAATCTTAAGTAAACCTTTTGTCGCTCTCTTGGCAACGCGAAATGCCCCGGTTAAATTTGAATCTATTACTTCTTCGAAATCTTCGTCAGACATACGCATTACAAGTGCGTCCTTCGTTATTCCTGCATTACAAATCAACACTTCTGGAATGCCCCACGATCTCTCAATCAATGTGAAAGCTTCATCAACACTATGCGTTGAAGTAACATCTAGTGCTACACAATCAAAACCAGGAATAGCCGCACCAGAGCGTGACCCAATAACCACATGAAAACCATCTCGTGACAAAGCGTTGGCAATAGCTAAACCAATTCCGCGGTTTCCACCTGTTACTAAGGCGATAGGTTTTTGCGACATGCGAGAAATCTACTGGCTACTCTCGCGTAAAGTGAATTTCATCTGGCATCGTGTCTGCTCCTCGCCTAGAATCGGCGTATGGCTAATGAAGAAGATGTTTATGACATCACCAGTGCTCAAAAATCATTAAGTTCTGATCAACCTGGACGTCAACGCCGATATTTTATTTCTATGATGGTGAGAACTGCTTGCTTTATTCTCACCGTGGTTCTGCCAAGTCCGTACCGTTGGATTGCACTAGTAGGCGCAGTATTTCTTCCTTACGTAGCAGTTGTTGTAGCAAATGCCGGTCGCGAGACAATCATTCCTGGTGCTGCAATATTGAAAAAGAAACCACGCTCTCTCTCTTAAGTTAAGGTATTGCCGTGGTTAAAGAACGGTACGCATTCCTAAAAACACTCGTCGCACTTTTGCTCATACTTTTATGTCTGTGGGCCGCACAGTGGCAATATCACCGTGGAGTTGATCGACACGCTCGCAATACTTTGATTATTGAACAATCACTATTGCCTGCCGTTGAATTAGGAGAACTCACCGGCAATATCGATTCTTTCGAATGGCGAACTATTTCCTTTCAAGGCGTTTTTGATGATAAAAATCAGATATTACTTCGCAATCGTTATAGCGAAGGTGTTTATGGTTTTGAACAACTCACACTATTTGTATTTGACCAGAGAAAAATATGGGTAGATCGCGGATGGATTAAAGCCGGTTCAAATGCCACTATCCCACCGCAACTACAACAAACTAGCGATGAAAGTGTTCGTATAACTGGTCGTTTGCGTTTAGATTCTTCACTCCCCCAAGGAAAATTTTTTGCAGTAGCTAATAACGCACAGCGGGATTTGGTTTCCCAATTAGATGCTAGAAAAGGTATTCAAACGGAAGATTTCTATATCGATTTAATCTCGGTTTCCGATACCGCCATGAATCCGGATGTTCCTGTTGAGTTGCCAGAACTTAGCGATGGACCACATATGGCGTACGCCTTGCAATGGATTTTCTTCGCCGCTTTAGTTAGTTACGGGCGACGTCTCATTCGCAAGACCGCTTAAATCTTGTCGCATATACAACTCTGAGTACAGACCACCAGCATTAAACAATTCTTCGTGCTTTCCACGTTCAACGATGGTTCCATTTTCTAGAACGATAATCTGATCTGCATCTTTAATAGTGCTTAACCGATGGGCAATCACGATGCTTGTTCTACCCTTTAACGCAGACTTCAAAGCATTCTGGACTAACGCTTCATTTTCAGAATCCAAATGCGCAGTAGCTTCATCGAGAATAACCACAGATGGAGACTTAAGAAGTAATCGAGCAATAGCCAAACGCTGTTTTTCACCACCGGATAATCGGTGTCCGCGTTCACCAACTAGAGTTTCAAAACGATTTGGAAGAGATTCGATCAACTGCCAGATTTGGGCAGCTTTACATGCCTCTTCCATCTCAGCCTCGGTGGCATCGTGTTTTGCATATCGTAAATTCTGGGCAATGCTTTCGTGAAACAAATGTGCGTCCTGTGTTACAACACCAATATTTGCACGCAAAGATTCCACAGTAAGTTCTCTGATGTCACTACCATCAACAAAAATAGAACCTGATGTAACATCGTAGAGTCGTGGAACCAAAGTACTTATCGTGGTTTTACCAGCACCGGATGGACCAACTATTGCCGTAAAACTTCCAGCCGGAACGTTAAATGAAATTCCTTTAAGAATTTCACCGCTTTGGACGTGTTCTTCTTTCGCGATAGATTCGAGAGAAGCGAGAGAGATTTGATCTGGACGTGGGTAAGAAAAATGAACATCTTTGAACTTAATGGATGGAATTTTCTTCGCGAGAGTAAGCGCCCCAGCTCTATTCGTAACCATTGGTTGTAGATCTAGAACCTCAAAAACTCTTTCAAATGAAACAAGAGCGGTCATCACATCTATTCGTACATTTGATAATGCAGTTAATGGTCCATATAAACGCGCTAATAAAGCAGTAATGGCAAGCAATGTTCCAACTGTCACACTTCCGTTTAACGCTAAATGACCACCAATTCCATACGCAAAGGCAGTAGCTACGGCTGCAACACTAGTTAATGCGATAAAGAAAAATCTGTTGAGCATGGCCATGGTAATTCCGATGTCGGCAACTTTTCTTGCTCGAGATCGGAAAAAATCATTCTCGGCTTGTGCTTGACCGTAAAGAGCTACCAACATTGCTCCTGAAACATTGAAACGCTCCGTCATCGTCGAGGACATCGCGGCGTTTAAGGTAAAAGATTCCCTCGTAAGAGTTTGAAGCTTACGACCCACCCACTTTGTAGGGATTAAAAATACAGGTAGTAAAACCAATGAAACTACTGTTATTTGCCAGGAAAGAAAGAGCATGGCAGCCGTCACCAATATCAAACTGACAACATTGCTTAAAACTCCAGATAATGAAGAAGTAAATGCTTGCTGTGCGCCAATGACATCTGAATTGATTCTAGATATCAAAGATCCCGTTTGGGTTCTTGTAAAAAATGCTATGGATTGTTTCTGTACATGTACAAAAACTTGGGAACGCAGGTCATAAATTAAACCTTCACCGATTCTGGCTGAAAACCAACGTCCAATGATGCTCATCAAAGCATCTGCTACTGCCAACAAACCAACAATCAATGCGAGCTGAGTTATCAAGGCGCCATTCTTAGGAATCACTCCATCATCAATTAGTTTACGAAGTAGTAATGGAGTGGCGACAATTAGGAAGGCATCAATTACAACCGTAAACAAGAAAATAGAAAGATAAAGACGATATGGCTTTGCAAAACCAAATATGCGTTTTACCGTACCTGCTTTTAGTTTTTGTTCTTTAACTGAAGGGTCAGCAGTCATTGTCCGATGCGCGGACCAAGCTGCATACATGGACATAGTTAGACCGTAAAGCCCAAAGCTCTTAGTTGTTCGCGACCTTCATCAGAAATTTTGTCAGGGCCCCAAGGCGGCATCCATACCCAATTAATTTTGACATCTGTGGTCATGCCAGCCAGTGCTTGTCTTGTTTGATCTTCAATAACATCCTGAAGTGGACATGCAGCCGATGTAAGAGTCATATTCAAAACTGCAATATTTGATTCATCCACCATCACGTCATAAATCAAACCAAGATCAACAACATTGATTCCTAATTCAGGGTCGACAACATCTTTCATTGCCTCAGTTACATCATCAACACTCGTTGTCATTTTTCAAACCCTTCTGTACGTGGATTAGTTTAGTTCTATTTTTGAGCCTGTACTGACGCATCTTTGAAGGCCATCCAGCCTAACAATGCACATTTAATGCGAGCTGGATATTGAGATACACCAGCAAGAGCTACAGCATCTTCCAGGATTGACTCATCAGGATTGCCACTTCCTTTACTTTGCATCAATTCAACGAAATTATCAAAAACAATTTGTGCTTCGGCTATATCTTTACCAATCATCAGGCCGCTCATAATTGACACACTGGCCTGAGAAATAGAGCACCCAAGTCCATCCCATGAAACGGATTTAACCATTGAACCATCCAAGGTTACATTTAAAGTAATTTCATCCCCACAACTCGGATTAATGTGGTGAACCTGTGCGTCATATTCAGCAGTCAGTCCTTTGTTCTCTGGATGTTTGTAGTGATCCAAAATTACTTCTTGATAGAGATTATCGAGTTCCATTATTGTCCAAAATACTTCTTGGCATCTTTTACGCCAGCAACTAATGCATCAATATCGGAGTGATCGTTATAGAGGTAGAGAGATGCTCGTGTTGTAGCGGGAACACCAAGTGCTCTCGTTAATGGCCATGCACAATGGTGACCCGTTCGAACCGCTATGCCGGAACTATCTAAATACTGACCAAGATCATGTGGATGAATTCCTTCAACAGTGAAAGAAACAATTCCTCCCCGCATGGAACTATCGAGTGGTCCAACTATCGCTATACCGTCAATTTTTTGAAGTTCGGTTAACAAGTATGAAGTTAACTCTTCCTCATGCTGGTGGATGGAATCCATGCCAATATTTTCAAGATACTTCAAGGCTGCACCCAAACCAACTACTTGCGCCATGTTTGGGACACCTGCTTCAAACTTTTTTGGTGCTTCGGCCCAAGTTGCATCCGTCATCGTTACATTTTCAATCATTGACCCACCGAATAGAAATGGAGGAAGATCGTTTAGTAATTCATAGGATCCCCATAAAACTCCTACACCTGTTGGACCTAAAGCTTTATGGCCTGAGAACGTTAGAAAATCCGCCCCAAGTTTGCGTACATCAACAGGTATGTGAGGAACCGATTGGCATGCATCGACAATGACTATCGCGCCTACTGAGTGCGCTTTTTTGATTATCTGAACAAGATTATTTATTGTTCCTAGAACATTAGATTGTTGAGTTATTGCAACAATCTTAGTTTTATCGGTTATCAAAGAATCGATATTTGACTCATCTAGTCGTCCGTCGGAGGTAACGCTAAACCACTTAAGCGTTGCGCCACTGCGTTTAGCTAATTGTTGCCAAGGGATCAAGTTCGCATGATGCTCCATTTCGGAAACAACAATTGTGTGCTCTGGTCCTATAGCAAAACGACTATCGGGCTCTGCATTGCTAAATGAATAAGCGAGAAGATTCAAAGATTCAGTAGCGCCCTTTGTGAACACAATCTCTCTTGCGTCAGCACCTAAGAATTTCGCAACTATTTCGCGAGATTCTTCGAATAACTCGGTTGCTTCTTCAGCCAATTGATGCGCTCCTCGGTGAGCAGCGGCGTTGTGCAACTTGTAGAAATCTACTTCAGCATCAATGACTACCTGCGGTTTTTGACTCGTAGCACCACTATCTAAATAGATCAGCTTTTTACCGTCACGAATAGTGCGCAAAAAGATTGGGAAATCTTTGCGGATCTTCGTAACATCGAGAGTCATAATTAAAAACTAATTACCGACGTATTCGGCATATCCCTGTGCTTCGAGCTTGTCAGCTAACTCTGGACCGCCTTCTTCAACTACGCGGCCATTCGCAAAGACATGCACGAAATCTGGTTTGATGTATTTCAGGATTCTTGTGTAGTGCGTGATGAGTAGAACTCCTAGGTTATTTGAATCCTTCGCACGGTTTACACCTTCTGAAACAATTCGAAGAGCATCAACATCTAATCCGGAATCCGTTTCATCAAGAATCGCGATTTTTGGTTTCAAGAGTTCTAACTGCATGATTTCATGGCGCTTCTTTTCGCCGCCTGAAAAACCTTCATTAACGTTTCTCTGAGCGAAACTAGGATCAATTGATAACGCTTGCATCGCATCTTTTACTTCTGAAACCCACGTACGTAATTTAGGAGCTTCTCCGCGCAAGGCAGTTGCTGCCGTGCGTAAGAAATTTGATACGGAAACACCCGGTACTTCAACTGGATATTGCATAGCTAAAAACAATCCAGCCTTTGCGCGTTCATCGACACTCATTTCAAGAACATCTGCGCCATCTAACGTCACTGAACCACCAGTGATGGTGTACTTGGGATGACCGGCGATTGAATAAGCAAGAGTGGACTTACCGGAACCATTTGGTCCCATGATTGCGTGTGTTTCTCCGGACTTGATTACCAGGTCAACACCTTTGAGAATTTCTACAGCACCATTTTCGGTGTTTACAGAAACTTGAAGGTTTCGGATATCTAACGTGCTCATAAGTAACCTGTTATCTCTCGTTTTTTGTTTGCGGACTATTTAGCTGGAAACTGAACTTCTACAACATCATCAACAATGCTGACTGGATATGTTTTTACGGCAATATTTGCAGGCAAGGTAAGTGCTTCTCCGGTGCGTAGATCGAATTCTGCGCCGTGCAACCAACATTCGATCTTAAAATCTGTTACATCACCCTCTGATAATGACGCTTCAGAATGCGTGCATGTATCGCCAATCGCGAAAACTTCGTTGCCGATGCGTGTTAAGCAGAGATCTTCGCCATTGATGTTTACTTTCATCGGCTTACGATCCTGCATTGCTGATAACTTAATTGTGCTCAACTTATGCACCTGCTTTAACAAGTTCGTCATCAATACGTTGCATTAGACGATCTTGAATTTCATCATCGCCAATTTCAGTAATAATCTCATTAAAGAATCCGCGGACAACTAAACGTCGAGCGTCTTCAACTGAAATACCGCGTGACATCAAATAGAAAAGCTGTTCATCATCAAAGCGACCAGTAGTACTTGCGTGACCCGCTCCAACGATTTCGCCAGTTTCGATTTCTAAGTTGGGTACAGAATCGGCGCGGGCACCATCTGTAAGCAAAAGATTTCGATTGAGTTCGTAGGTGTCGGTTCCTTCGGCATTGGCACGAATGAATACATCGCCAATCCAAACGGTGTGTGCCTTATCCCCCGACAAAGCACCCTTGAAATTTACGCGAGATTTTGCATTAGGAACACAATGATCGACGAATATGCGATGTTCAAAAAACTGGCCAGCGGTTGCAAAGTAAACCCCAAACAGTTGAGCATCTGCACCAGGCCCGGTGAATTCAACTGTAGGAAGAAGGCGAACAACAGAGCCACCAATAGTTACCGTGATAGATCTAAAATTCGCATCTTTGTCCACGATCGCATGATGCTTACCAACATGAACAGTTTCTGAATCCCATTCCTGCAGAGTTACAAAAGTTAAGCTGGCACCTGATTCAATTTTGAATTCAATTTCTTCTGCCAACAAGGTGTTACCGGTATTAGCAAGAATCACAGTTGCTCGAGCGTTGGACCCAACATGGATTAAGACACGAGAAAACTCAGCAGCTTTGAGGTCAAAAGATTCTCGCGACAAATGAATCGCTGAGGTAACTTCAGTATTGGCAGCGATTTTTAACACTGCGACATCTGAAGAAAACTCTCGAACTCTGTTCATTACCGCGTCATCGGTTGTACTTAATGATGGAAGTAACTCGCGCGAAATTCTTTCAAAAGACACTCCTGAAGGAAGTGCAGAAAGCGACGAAAGCGAACGATGCCCCGCAATTGCTGCAGTTCCATCGTGTAGGCCTTTAAGACGATTCAGTGGAGTAAAACGCCACGACTCTTCCCGCCCATGAGGCACCAAAATATTTGAGGTTAAAACACTCATCAACCAACAGCGCCTTCCATTTGAAGTTCAATCAAACGGTTGAGTTCGAGTGCGTACTCCATTGGGAGTTCGCGAGCAATTGGCTCAATAAACCCACGAACAATCATCGCCATCGCTTCATCTTCAGTCAGACCTCGTGACATCAGATAGAACAATTGATCATCGCTGATCTTAGAAACTGTTGCTTCGTGACCCATCGAAACATCATCTTCGCGAACATCTACATACGGATATGTATCTGAACGAGAAATTGTGTCTACAAGAAGCGCATCACACTTAACAGTGCTCTTTGAATGATGAGCGCCTTCTTGAATCTGTACCAAACCTCGGTATGAAGTTCTGCCACCACCACGAGCAACTGATTTAGAGATAACAGTTGAAGATGTGTATGGCGCAGCGTGAACCATCTTGGCACCAGAGTCCTGATGTTGACCCTCTCCAGCAAATGCTAATGAAAGTGTTTCACCTTTTGCATGCGGTCCCATCAGGAACACTGCTGGGTATTTCATGGTCACCTTTGAGCCAATGTTTCCATCGATCCACTCCATGGTTGCACCCTCTGCACAAGTAGCTCGCTTGGTAACTAAGTTATAAACGTTGTTTGACCAATTCTGAATAGTTGTATATCGAACTCGTGCGCCCTTTTTAACAATGATTTCTACAACCGCAGAATGCAGAGAATCGGACTTGTAAATAGGTGCAGTACAACCTTCTACATAATGAATATATGAATCTTCATCAGCGATGATTAGGGTACGTTCGAATTGGCCCATATTTTCAGTGTTAATGCGGAAATATGCTTGTAAAGGAATCTCTACGTGCACTCCTTTAGGAACATAAATAAACGAACCACCGGACCACACAGATGTGTTTAAGGCGGCGAACTTATTATCGCCAACTGGGATTACTGTTCCGAAGTACTCTTTGAATAATTCCGGATGCTCACGTAACCCTGAATCAGTATCAAGAAAAATAACGCCTTGCGCAGCAAGATCTTCACGAATTGAGTGATACACAACTTCAGATTCGTATTGCGCGGCAACACCTGAAACAAGGCGTTGTTTTTCCGCTTCTGGAATACCTAAACGATCGTAGGTGTTCTTAATATCTTCTGGAAGGTCGTCCCATGTTTGTGCTTGCTTTTCAGTGGAGCGAACAAAATATTTAATTGTGTCAAAAAAGATTCCAGATAGATCTGATCCCCAAGATGGCATTGGCTTCTTCTCAAATAGCGCCAAACCTTTAAGGCGTAGATCTAGCATCCACTGTGGTTCGGATTTCTTGGATGAGATGTCGCGAACAACGTCTTCGTTGATTCCTCGCTTAGCGTTATCGCTAGTCTCATTCTTATCTGCCCAGCCGTATTCGTAATTACCAATTCCTTCGAGTTCTGGGTGGGCGATTGTCATGAGCGACCTCTCTTAGTAGTTACAGAACGAGCTATTTTTGGAACGAAAGTTGTGCAAACGCCATCACCATGAGCAATGGTCGCCAAACGCTGAACGTGGGTGCCGAGAAGTTCTGAGAACGCACGAGTTTCGGCTTCACACAATTGTGGGAACTCGGCTGCAACGTGTGCGATCGGGCAATGGTGCTGGCAGATCTCTTCTCCATGGGCTTTAACAACGACACTTGCCGCATAACCTTGCTCAGAAAGAAACGAAGCAAGAGCGTCACTCTTATGTGATTTTTTAACAAGTGACAGTGAAGCTTTTTTAACTATGTCATTCGCCCGAGATTCTGCAAAAGCTTTAATGCTCTCTTCTCCCACTTGCGCAGACATGAATTTCAATGCTGCTACTGCTAAATCATCATATGAGTGTTCAAATTTTTCGCGTCCGTTGTCAGTCATCACAAAAACTTTTGAAGGTCTTCCGCGACCTCGAACAAGGGCTGCATGCGGTTCGCGTGCTTCTAAAACTCCATCCGAAACAAGGGCGTCTAAATGGCGACGAATTCCGGCCGGAGTAAAACCAAGCTTTTTCGAAAGGGCAGCAGCAGTTGAAGGTCCGTTTTCTAGGATTTGGCGAGCCACCGCATCGCGGGTGCGCACGTCATCGGTAGGTGCTATTCCTGCGGCTATTTTCACAACACTATTGTGTCGTAAATCAATGATTCTTACCACTCGAGGCACGCCTGCAAATGGCATCTTCAATCATGCCTGCCAATCTAGGCTAAGCCTATGAGCGAATTTGCCCGAAAATGGTTAGTGGCAATTCTGCGGATTCTCTTAATTTTTCAAACCGGCATTGTGCTTACCGGCGGAGTAGTTCGATTGACGGGTTCGGGCTTAGGTTGCCCAACCTGGCCAGAGTGCACAGGCGATTCATATACCCCAGTTCATGGACAAATCGAAGGTTTTAAATCGTGGATTGAATTTGGTAATCGCTTATTAACTTTTGCACTCGTTCTAGCATGTGCGCTATCCATTCTTGCGGTGTTAATAAGTAAACGAAAAGATCTGCGCCTTTTAGTACTTGGACAGTTCGCAGGAATCTTTGGACAAGCAATTTTGGGCGGCATAACAGTGCTCACAGATTTACACCCGCTTCCTGTGGCTGGTCACTTCGTACTATCCATCATTTTGATTGCAGGTGCACAATCATTATTAACAAAAGCGAAAACTCCATACGAGCGAGTAAGGCTGGGGAAAAATCCTATGCATGCACTTTCTCGTGGCCATATAGGTCTGACTTTCATAGTTATCGTTGCCGGCACAATAGTCACGGGATCTGGTCCTCACGCAGGTGATGTTGCATCACCGAGATTTGGATTTGATGTTCAAACGATCGCTTGGCTACACGCAGATCTCGTAATAGCGTTACTCGGCCTATCCCTTGCCTATGTAATTTATGCATTAACACCTGTTGCAACTAAACGTTTGCTCAAATTCTTTTTCCTTGCCGCTCTGTTGCAGGGCGCGATTGGGTACATTCAATATTTCCTTGGCTTGCCAGAATTAATTGTTGCCCTACACATGCTCGGTTCCACATTAGTGTGGATAATTGCATGGAAAGTATGGCTATCCATTTCAAGACAACCACAGAGAGTGAATTAGATTAATGAGCGCAATAGCCAATTGGAGTAAAGAAGACGATTTAGTAATTTCCCATGCTCGAGCCCTTGCAATGGATGCAGTTCAAAAAGTCGGAAACGGCCATCCTGGAACAGCTATGTCATTGGCCCCTGTCGCCTACTTACTCTTTCAGCGCCATTTAAAACATGATCCAAGTGATCCGAATTGGATTGGACGAGATCGATTCATTCTCTCGTGTGGGCATTCGTCATTAACTTTGTATACACAACTCTTTCTGAGTGGTTATGGCTTAGAGATTAAAGATCTTCAAGAGTTTCGTACATGGGGTTCGTTAACTCCTGGACATCCTGAGTTTGGTCATACCGCTGGAGTTGAAATGACAACAGGTCCTTTAGGTCAAGGAGTTTCAACTGCAGTGGGAATGGCAATGGCGGCGAGGTTTGAACGCGGGCTCTTTGATCCTGCAACAATTGATGGTTCATCCTTATTTGATCACAAAGTATGGGTTATCTGTTCCGACGGAGACTTACAAGAAGGTGTCAGTAGCGAAGCAGGATCCTTCGCAGGTACCCAAGCGCTCGGTAATTTGAATGTTATTTATGATGACAATCGCATTTCTATTGAAGGTGACACACACGTAACATTTACAGAGGATGTTTCTGCAAGATATCGCGCATACGGTTGGGAAGTTATCGAAGTCCCTGCGCAATCAAATGGCGATGTAGATTTGGTTAAGTTAGACAAAGCGATGGCACAGGCAGCTGGAAATCTAAAACAACCAACGCTGATTAGATTAAAAACAGTTATTGCATGGCCAGCACCACAAGCAAGGGGCACGGCTAAATCCCATGGCTCAGCACTTGGAGCAGAAGAAATCGCTGCAACCAAAAAAGAACTCGGCCTTAATCCAGATGAGCACTTTGCATTTCCGCAGAATTTATTGGATCACTCTCGTCTGGTAAAACAGCGCGGTGCTTCATTGCGAAAAGAGTGGAATACAAAGTTTGAAGCATGGAAGAACGCAGAACCAGAACGCGCTAAAACTCTGAAAAGAGTACTTTCCCAAGAACTTCCCGCAGATTGGGACTCTCTCATTCCAACTTTTGAATCTGGGACAGAGATTGCAACTCGCAAAGCATCCGGTGATGTGGTCAACGCTCTTGCGCAGAAACTGCCTGAAATGTGGGGTGGTTCGGCAGATCTAGCAGATAGTAATAACACCACAATTGAAGGTGGAGATTCATTTCTTCCAGAATCTAGCGCAATGAAAAATGCTAATCCGTATGGTCGCATCATCCACTTTGGTATCCGAGAACACGCAATGGGATCGATATTAAATGGCATCGCATTAAGTGGTTTAACAAAAGCATTTGCTGGCACATTCGCTGTTTTCAGCGATTACATGAGACCTGCAGTTCGTTTGGCAGCTCTCATGAAACTGCCTTCTACATTTGTTTGGACTCATGATTCAATCGGATTAGGTGAAGATGGGCCGACGCATCAACCCGTTGAACACTTTGCCGCACTTCGTGCGATTCCAGATTTAGATGTAATCAGACCAGCAGATGCCAATGAAGTTTCAGCTGCATGGCGTGTAATTATTCAGCGTCGCAAAGCGTGTGGAATCTTGCTTTCCAGACAAAATTTGCCAGTTTTCGATCGATCAGTTTTTGGTTCAACAGATGGTGTTGCTCGTGGTGCTTACATTCTTAAAGAAGCTAGTTCAACCCCTCAAGTAATTTTGATGGCCACTGGATCCGAAGTCGCTTTGGCTGTTGCTAGCGCACAAGCGTTGGAAACTTCCGGTATCTCAACACGTGTCGTGAGCGTTCCATGTTTTGAATGGTTTAACGAACAGGCACAATCCTACAAAGATGAAATTCTTCCCCCATCAATAAAGGCTCGCGTGAGCATCGAAGCCGGAATTGCGCAAGGATGGCGTGATTATGTAGGTGATAACGGTGCTTCTATTTCGCTCGAACATTACGGTGCGTCAGCCAGTGCCAATGTTTTATTTAAGGAGTTCGGTTTTACTGTAGATAATGTCGTTGCAACTGCGAAAAAGGTACTTTCTTGATCACTAATGACATCTCAAAAGCAGGCACATCGATTTGGTTAGATGACTTATCGCGAGCAAAGTTAACTGGTACTGATGCGCAGAGTTTGCCATCTCGTATTGCCAACTCAGGGGTCGTCGGAGTAACAACTAATCCAAGTATTTTTAACTCTGCAATTACAGGCTCAGCCGATTACGCGGATGACATTGCCTCTATGAAGTCCCTCTCCCCCGAAGAAATAGTTAAAAAACTTACAACTGATGATGTAAGAGTTGCCTGTGATCTCTTTGCAGATATTTACAAGAATTCATCTGGAGTAGATGGCCGAGTGAGTATTGAAGTAGATCCTCGTTTGGCTCATGACACTCAAAACACAATCTCCGAGGGTAAATCCCTTTGGCAGATTGTAGATCGCCCTAATCTCTTAATTAAAGTGCCTGCAACCAAAGCTGGATTACCTGCAATTACTGAGTTAATTGCTAGTGGAATCAGTGTCAATGTCACATTGATTTTTTCTTGTCTACGTTATGAAGAAGTTATAGACGCTTTTATTCAGGGAATAGAAGAAGCACAAAAACGTGGTGTTGATTTATCAACTATTCACAGTGTCGCTTCTTTCTTCGTTAGTCGTATAGATACATCGGTTGATCGCCAACTCAAAGAGATAAACACCCAAGCGAGCCTTGATCTTCTTGGGCAAGCAGCGATAGCTAATGCCGTGCTTGCCTATGAACTATTTCTCACAAAATCCACATCTGCACGATGGATGAAGTTAAAAGATGCTGGGGCGCATATGCAGCGTCCACTATGGGCTTCAACTGGTGTTAAAGATCCAACTTATGATGACACTAGGTACGTCATGGATTTAATTGCACCCTCCACCGTAAATACAATGCCGCAATCTACGTTGGATGCTGTGATAGATCATGGCAAATTTCATGGCAATACAATTACCCCGGCAATAGAACACTCACATATGGCACTTGCTCAACTCTCCAAAAATGGAGTCTCCCTCAATCACATCACCGAAACTTTAGAAGTAGAAGGAGTCGCTGCTTTCGCTAAAGCGTGGCAAGCACTCTTGGATGACGTAGATAAGGTTCGTAATGCATGATTAAAGTTCGATACAAGAAGAGCGAACTTGTTGATCAGGATTCTGCGCTATTCAAAACATTGTCAGACGCTCACCTACGGCTTATAAAAAAAGATTTCACAATCTGGGGTCCCGAGGCCAGTGCAGAGGCCAAGGTTCGCTTAGGGTGGATTGATTTACCTGCAGATTCACGAGAATTGTTGACGCAACTAGATGCACTCACGGCCAAGTTTCGACATCTGAGCACGGTTGTTTTATGTGGAATGGGTGGGTCTTCTCTCGGTCCTGAAGTAATCGCACAAACATACGGTAAAGAACTTATTGTGCTGGATTCGACTGATCCTAATTACGTTGCACATTCTTTACCTGAGAAGTTAGACACAACACTTGTAATTATCGGATCTAAATCAGGATCAACAATAGAAACAGCTAGTCAAAAAGCTCTCTTTGAGAATCGCTTTGAATCAGCGGGCTTGGATAAAACTAAGCACATGATCATTGTTACTGATCCAAATTCTCCTCTTGATATTGCATCCCATAAATCTGGGTTCACAGTTGTCAATGCAAATCCGAATGTAGGAGGTAGGTTCAGTGTTTTGGGCGCATTTGGTCTCGTACCCTCTGCATTTCTAGGCATTGATGTTTCAATCATTCTAGATAGTGCAGCAGATACCAAGGAATCCTTGATTCGCGATCCCTATCCAGCACTTCTTGCTGCTTACGCAATCATTACTGGAACTGAGCAATATTTTTCCGTGACGGATGAGAATTCAAAGATGCCTGGCCTATCGGATTGGATAGAACAACTTGTTGCTGAATCAACCGGTAAGAACGGAGTAGGTCGACTGCCGATTGTCATTGCTAAAGCAGAAGATCCACTACCGCCACAAACACTTACGGTTTCTTTTGCCGCCGAAACTGATTTAGTGATTGCTGGAGATTTAGGTTCGCAATTTTTCTTTTGGGAATGGGTGACCGCGCTCGTTGGTGCGGGGTTGTCAATCGATCCTTTTAACCAACCAAATGTTCAGGAATCCAAATTAGCAAGTGGAGTACTATTAGC
>Ga0209400_1001851_pt1 | contig 16528 bp, 10 predicted proteins | sample M_130807_EF_Meta_FD_187313 | JGI IMG/M metagenome (GOLD analysis project Ga0209400, IMG submission 187313) | Freshwater microbial communities from Lake Montjoie, Canada to study carbon cycling - M_130807_EF_MetaG (SPAdes) (version 2) | ecosystem: Environmental > Aquatic > Freshwater > Lake... | reverse complement strand
CGGCGGACTATAGCCAGATCGAACTACGCATCTTGGCGCACGTCACCCGCGATGAGCACCTGATCGCCGCCTTCGCCGCCGGAGAGGATATTCACCGTGCGACCGCCGCTCGCGTGCTCGGCAAGCCAGCCGCCGACGTGAACGCCGACGAGCGCGCCATGGCGAAGATGGTGAACTTCGGCATTGCGTATGGCATGGGTGACTTTGGCTTGGCCACCCGCGCTGGCATCTCTCGAGATGCGGCGAAGTCCTTCATCGCTGGCTACTTTGAGCGCTATCCGGGGATCCGTCGCTACATCGACACGATCAAGGAGGAGGCACGAACGAACGGCTCCGTCACGACGCAGCTCGGGCGTCGGCGACCAATCCCTGAACTCCGAGCGGGGAACCCTGCGCTTCGCGCAGCAGGGGAGCGCGCCGCCATCAACCACCCAATTCAAGGAACGGCGGCCGATGTGATCAAGATCGCCATGATCCGTTTGGCACCTCGACTTGCAGAGGCGGGTCTCAAGGCGCGACTCGTGCTGCAGGTGCACGACGAACTGCTGCTAGAGGTACCGAACGGTGAGGTTGATCGCCTCGTGCCAATCCTTGTTGACACGATGGAGGGTGCGCTCGCGCTAGATGTGCCACTCACCGTTGAGGTGAAGAGTGGCCCGCGATGGGACGAAATGAAGCCATGGTCTGCCCGTGCCTGAGTTGCCAGAGGTAGAGACGGTCGTCCGCGATCTTGCGCGACTCGTCAGTGGCGCGACGATTACGGGCGCCACTGTCTATCGCGAGCGCAATCTTGCAACCCCCGATGCCCCCTCGTTCACGGAGGCCGTTCGTGGTCGACGCATCCTCGGCACGCGTCGACGCGCAAAGTGGATCATCGTGGAGCTCTCCGGCGAGATCCTGCTCCTCGTGCACTTGCGCATGACGGGGCAACTGCTGGTGCTACCAGCGGGGGGAGCGACAGATCCCTATGTGCGCCTCTCACTCACGTTGGACGGCGGTCGTGAGATTCGCTTCCGAGACGTCCGTGCCTTCGGACGTGTGGCGCTCGTTGCACAGCGAAGTGACGGTGAGGCCGCCTCAAACCTTGACCCACACTCGCCGCCGCTTCTCGCCGACCATGGCGTTGAGCCGCTTGCAGCCGCGTTCACAGCCGACGCACTGCGCTCACTGATTGCGCATCGTGCGACACGGATCAAGAGCCTCTTGCTCGATCAGCGCTGCATCGTTGGGATCGGCAACATCTACGCCGACGAAGCACTCTGGCGCGCAAAGATCCATCCGCTCACCCCTGCAAACAGGCTGCGCCCGGCGCAGATTGAGGCTCTTCACCTTGCGATCGTAAGCGTCCTGAGTGAGGCGGTGGCGGCGCGCGGCTCATCGATCAACGACTACACCGCACCAGATGGCGACGGCGAGATGCAGGAGCGTCTTGATGTTTATCAGCGCACGGGCGAGCCGTGTCATCGATGCGGCGCCTCGATTCAGCGCGCGGTCATTGGTGGGCGCGGCACCCATGTCTGTCGAACCTGCCAGCCACCGCCACGTGGCGCAGCGCGCTCCGCAGAGTCACGCGCCGTTCGCGGGCCTCGCTGGAGTGAGCGCGTGACCCCAGAGACGGTTGGTGCAACGCGCAGTGAACGTGCTGCGGCACGCCGTCGTTCGGCGCGCCAGGGGGAGGCGGCATGAGCATCATCACGCTGAGCGATGTTCGCCGTGAGATTGGCGCCGCCGTCATCCTTGACGAGGTGACGCTCAGCGTCGCCGCAGGCGAGCGCATCGGCCTCGTCGGCCCGAACGGGGCAGGGAAGACGACCCTCCTCAAGATGGTTGCGGGGCTTGAGTCTCCGGATCAGGGGCGCGTGCAACATGCCAAGGGGCTGCGCATCAACCTCCTCGCGCAAGAGTCAGCGCAAGACCCCGAGCTCCTGAATGCCCCAACGCTCATTGATGCCGTCATCGGGGGCGCCGCAGAGATCGTCTCTCTCGCCGCTGCGCTGCGCGAGATGGAGCTCGAAGGACGTGCGGGCTCAACCGAGTATGCCGAGGCACGCACCAAATTCGATGCCGCCGATGGGTATGCCCTGGAAGACCGAGTGGGTGCGGCGCTCCGAGGGCTCGGCTTCCCAACGGCACGGCACAGCGAGGCCCCAGCACGCCTCTCCGGAGGGGAGCAGACCCGCGTGGCCCTGGCGCGGCTGGTGATCGCCGATCCAGACCTATTGCTTCTCGACGAGCCGACGAACCATCTCGACATTCAGGCGATTGAGTGGCTGGAGGGTGCGCTGCGCGCACGCAACGGCGCACTCATCGTTGCGAGCCACGACCGCGCCTTCTTGGATGCGGTCATCGATAGGGTCTGGGAGGTCCGTGCCCATCACGTGACGCGCTTCCGTGGGGATTACAGCGCCTATTCGAAGCAGCGCGGTGCCGCTGATGAGGGTGACGAGCGTGACGCCGACCGCCGCGAGAAAGAGATCGCGCGGGAGCGCGAACTTATCCAGACGTACCGCAGCCATCGCAAGTACGCAAAGATGCATGAGCACGAGCGCCGCCTCGCTGCAATCGAGCCGGTCGTTCGTGAGCGCAAGGCGATCTCACTCTCGATCGCTGCTGAGGGAGCCGGTCGTGGTCCGGCCGAACCGCTACGGCTCAGCGAGGCATCCATCGGCTATCGAGAGCCGGCGAAGGTGGAGATCACCCGCGCGCGCAGCCTCGCTCTTCGCCGCGGCGAGCGCATCGGAATCGTGGGCCCTAATGGTGCTGGAAAATCAACGCTGCTGAAGACCATCGCTGGCCTCCTCCCAGTGCTTGACGGCAACGTCGAGATTGCCGGTGGAGTGGTGCCTGGCTATCTTGCCCAGGTCCGCGCGGCAGGGTTGAAAGGTGCAACTGTGCTGGAAGCGTTGCGTACCGCTGTCCCCGTTGAAGTCTCTGAAGCACGAGCGCATCTTGCCAAGTTCCTCTTCCGCGGTGATGCGGTGGGGAAAGAGGTGGCGGTGCTCTCCGGCGGTGAGCGGAGTCGGTTGGAGCTTGCGATCCTCGGCCTGATGCCGGCAAACTTGCTGCTGCTCGACGAGCCAACCAACCACCTCGACATTGATGCCTGCGAATCGCTGGAGCGATTCCTACTCGATGGTGAGCGCACACTCCTTGTCGTAAGTCACGATCGTCGACTCCTTGAGCGCATCTGCACATCGCTCTGGGTCGTTGAAGATGGCATCGTTGCCGCCTTTGACGGCGGGTATACCGCATGGCGAGAGGCGGTCGCCGGCGGCTGGAGCACAAAGGATGCCGACGCTCTCGTTGCTGGACGTCTCGGTGCGCCGAGCGCCCTTACGACGCAGCACACGGTTCTCACCAAACCTCAGCCAAAGGTTGCGGCGCCCGCGGCCAAGAGAAGTGCGGCGCCGAAGCCGGAGCGTCTCAGCAAGGAGCAGGCGCGGCGACGTCGCTCTGCCATTGAGGCAGACCTTGAGCGACACGGACTACGGAAGGGTCACCTAGAGCTTGCGATGCTTGACCCGAACGTGATCGCTTCGTATACCGAGCTGGCAAAGGTAGCGAGCGAGCTGGCCGACGTGACCGCTGCACTCCAACAGGCCGAAGAGGCCTGGCTCGCCCTTGAGGGAGAGGTGGCGAAGTGAGTGGTCGACTCGTTCGCGTTGGGCTTGGCGGACTTATCGCGTCAGGGAAGAGCAGCCTCGCCGCAGCGCTTGTCGCGAGCGGCGAGTTGCAGGAGACCATTGGCGGAGCGGTTGAGCACCTCGATGTTGATGCGCTCCTACGCGCAGCGCGTTCGTCCGATGCGTCACTTCGCGACGCCATTCTCACCGCCGTGCCTGATGCGCGCCGCGCTGATGGGGCCCTCGACACGAAGGCTCTCGCGGCACGGGCGTTTGCCGATCCTGCAGTCATGCATCGCCTTGAGGAGCTCCAGTGGCCGGTCGTTCGCGCAGCGCTTAGCGAGGCGAGCCGAGTGGCGGAGGAACGGGGCGTCCGCCTTCTCCTCGTTGAGGCGATCGCGCTGGGCCGCTCTGGCCTCGCCGAAGTGCTCGACGGAGTTCTCTACCTTCAGGTTGATGAGGCGGTCCGCCGCCAGCGCTTTGTGACCCGTGGCGGCAGCGCGGATGACTTCGAGATGCGCAACGCCGCACAGGCGGCGATTCCTGCAGAGATGGCAAGGATCGGGGCGGTGCCGATTGACGGGAGCGGCCCACTCCCTGAGAGCGTGCATGCGGCGGGCCTCGCGCTGCGCCGCCTATGCTTACCGCGTGAATCCATCGACTGAACCCACGACTGAACTGACCCCCTCGGCGGGGCGCCCCTTCGCCCTGCGCTCCGACTTCGTCCCTACCGGCGACCAGCCAACCGCCATCACGGAGCTCGTCCAAGGGCTGACCGATGGCCTCCATCACCAGGTCCTCCTCGGAGCAACGGGAACAGGGAAGACCTTCACCATCGCGAACGTGATCCAGCAGGTGCAGCGGCCAACGCTCGTCCTTGCGCACAACAAGACGCTCGCCGCTCAGCTCTATGCCGAGCTAAAAGAGTTCTTCCCCGAGAACGCCGTCGAATACTTCGTCTCCTACTTTGACTACTACCAGCCGGAGGCCTACCTGCCGCGCTCCGACACCTACATCGAGAAGGACTCCAGCAGAAACGATGAGATTGATCAGCTGCGCCACGCCGCTACCAAGGCGCTCTTTGAGCGTCGCGACACGATCATCGTGGCGTCGGTCTCCTGCATCTACGGCCTCGGTGCACCGGTCGACTACGGCGCTACCGTGCTCAAGGTGCGCAAGTCGGGCAAGTATCGCCGCGATGCCATCCTGCGCCACCTCGTTGACCTGCAATACCAGCGCAACGACGCCACCCTCGGTCGCGCCAAGTTTCGTGTGCGTGGCGACACGCTTGAGGTGCAACCCGCTGGCGAGGAGACGATCCTGCGCGTGGAGTTCTTCGGCGACGAGGTGGAGCGCATCGCCGAGGTTGATCCACTAACGGGCGAGATCCTGGCAGAGCGCAACGAGATGACGATCTACCCAGCCACCCACTATGTGACGCCGGCAGACAAGCTGGCCGAGGCAATCCGCGACATTGACGTCGAGATGGAGGGGCGTTGTCGCGAACTAGAGGCGACGGGGAAGGTCCTCGAAGCGGCTCGACTGCGACAGCGCACCACCTTTGACTTAGAGATGATGCGCGAGGTTGGCTTCTGCTCAGGGATTGAGAACTATTCGCGCCACCTCTCGCGCCGTGAGCCTGGCTCCCGACCATGGACGCTGCTCGACTATTTCCCAGCCGATTGGCTCCTCGTGGTCGATGAGAGTCACATGAGCATTCCGCAGGTCGTCGGCATGTACAAGAACGATCGTTCTCGCAAGGAGATCCTCGTCGACTTCGGCTTCCGCCTGCCGAGTGCGCTCGACAATCGACCGCTGACCTTTGAGGAGTTTGAAACGAGCGTGCGCCAAGCGATCTACGTTTCGGCAACACCTGGCAGCTACGAACGAGAGCGCGCAGACAAGGTGGTGCAGCAACTGATTCGACCGACTGGGGTGGTTGATCCGCACATCACCGTGCTTCCAACGAAGGGGCAGATTGACGATCTTCTCGAGCGAATTCAGGGCCGTGTGAAGAAGAAGGAGCGCGTGATCGTCACCACGCTCACGAAGCGCATGGCCGAAGAGCTCTCGTCGTACCTCGAAGAGGCGGGGATTCGCGTGCGCTACCTCCACAGCGAGATTGATACGCTCGAACGCATCGAGATCCTGCGCGACCTGCGCCTCGGTGTCTTTGACGTGATCGTCGGGATCAACCTGCTTCGCGAGGGGATCGACCTTCCGGAGGTGACACTGGTGGCAATTCTGGATGCGGACAAGGAGGGCTTCCTGCGTTCAGCGTGGGCGCTCATCCAAACGGTCGGGCGCGCGGCACGAAACACGGGTGGCGAGGTCGTTTTCTACGCCGACAAGATGACCGACTCCATGAAGGTGGCGATCTCAGAGACGGATCGCCGACGCGCGATCCAGGAGCAGTGGAATATCGATCACGGCATCACCGCCACCACCATCTCGAAGCCGATCCGTGACCTGAACGATCGGCTCAAGAGCGTCGCCGAGAAGGCCGACACCTACGCCGGCGGAAAGCGTGGCGGTGCCCTGAGTGAGGTTGGCCGCAGCGAGATCGAGAAGCTGGTGAAGCAGCTCGAGGCGCAGATGAAGATCGCCTCCAAGGCGCTCGAGTTTGAGCGCGCGGCCGCCATTCGTGACGAGATCCGCATGCTGCGAACGGCGGTCCTTGAAGAAGATGCGGCGACGGCGATCGAGCGGGCGGCAGAGCGCGCGGCCCGCGACGCACAGGGCGGAAGCCGACGCGGCGCTCCCGCAAAGACGGCCCCTCAAGGGATCGGCGCGGCGGCCCACACGCTCGTTGCCCCAGCATTGGATACCGCCGCTGATTGGCTCCCAGGCCTTCGTGACGAGCATGAGGAGGAGACCGCTACGATCCCCGATGCAGGTCAGCCTCCAGCGGCTGAGGCGCCCGTTCGGCGCCGCACCTGGGATCCGAGCGTGACGCCGAATGTGATCAAGCGCCGTGGCGAGCGGCCGAAGCGAAGGGGGTAGTCGTGGGACAGAACAAGATCTCCGTTCGCGGCGCCCGCGAGCACAACCTGAAGGGGATCGATCTCGACATCCCTCGCGACCAGCTCGTCGTTGTCACCGGCATCTCCGGCTCAGGCAAGTCGAGCCTCGCCTTCGACACGATCTACGCCGAAGGTCAGCGCCGGTACGTCGAAAGCCTCTCTGCGTATGCGCGACAGTTCCTTGGCCAAATGGAGAAGCCTGACGTCGACTCCATCGATGGGCTCTCACCAGCGATTTCCATCGACCAGAAGGGCTCGTCGCGCAATCCGCGATCGACCGTCGGCACGATCACCGAAATCTGGGATCACTTCCGGCTCCTCTACGCACGCGCTGGCACCCCGCACTGCCCAAAGTGCGATCGTCCAATCAGTCGCGTCTCGCTCGACCAGATCGTCGAAGAGATCCTGAAGCTCCCCGACGGCACGCGGATCCTCGTGCTCGGCCCACTCCTGCGCGATCGCAAGAGTGAGGGGGAGCGTATGTATGAGGCCGCACGCAAGTCGGGGTTCAGCCGTGTGCGCGTGGACGGAGTCCAGTACGACCTTGGGGCCGACGATCTGCCAAAGCTCGACAAGAAGAAGCGCCACTCGATTGAGGTCATCGTTGACCGGTTCGTGGTGCAGCATCCCGTCGATGAGAAGGGGAAGCCGCTGCCGATCCCTGATCGGAGCCGACTCGCCGACTCTGTAGAGACGGCAATCAAACTGGGCGAGGGGCTCGCGATCGTTGCCCCAGCACCTGCCGAGAAGGAGAAGCCCACCTTTGAGGAGCGGCTCTTCAGCGAGAAGCTCGGCTGCGCCTACGACGGCACGGTCATCGATGACTTGCAGCCACGTTCATTCAGCTTTAACTCCCCGCACGGCGCCTGCGAAACCTGCACCGGACTCGGATTCCGACTTGAGGTCGACGAGGAGCGTGTGATCGATCCAGAGAAGTCGGTGCTCAACGGCGGCTTGATCCCGTGGTCCCGCTCACCAGAGGGGAGCTGGTACCTGAAGGTCGTCACCGCAGCGATGAAGGCGAAGAAGTGGAACCCGAAGACACCACTGGGCGACCTGCCAAAAGGTGCACTTGACTACCTCCTGAACGCGGCACGCGAAGACCGCTTTACGGTGACGTACGAGAACTCGAGCTACACCAACACCTACAAGGCCGCGTTCGAAGGAATCATCGCGAACCTGGAGCGTCGACACAAAGAGACAGACTCTGAGCTGGTGCGCGCCGAGATCGAGCGCTACATGGTCAGCAGACCCTGCCCCGCCTGTAAGGGCCGCCGCCTCAAGCCAGAGATCCTCGCCGTGCGCGTCGACGGACGGAACATTGCCGAGGTGGCCTCCATGCCGATCGGTGAACTCGTCCCGTGGATTAACGCACTCTCCAAGGCGCTCGGCGAGCGCGAACGAACCATTGCAAAGGCGGTCATCAAGGAGATCAGCGAGCGCGCTGGCTTCCTCGTTGACGTTGGCCTCGACTACCTCACCGTCGATCGCTCTGCCACCACGCTCTCGGGTGGCGAGGCGCAACGCATTCGCTTGGCAACGCAGATCGGCTCGCGGCTGGTCGGCGTCCTCTACATCCTGGATGAGCCATCGATCGGTTTGCACCAGCGCGACAATGCGCGTCTGATTGCCACGCTCATTCGCCTGCGCGACCTCGGCAACACGGTGCTCGTGGTGGAACATGACGAGGAGACGATCCGCACCGCCGACTGGGTCGTAGATATTGGACCAGGCGCAGGTGAACATGGAGGTCGATTGATCTCCAACGGCTCGTTCAAAGATCTCCTCGCAGCGAAGGAGTCCATTACCGGCGCCTACCTTCGTGGGGACCGCTCTGTGGCGGTGCCGAAGACGCGCCGCAAGGGGAGTGGCAAGGCGATCACCGTCAAGGGAGCGCGCGAGCACAACCTCCGCGAGCTTGATGTCGCCTTCCCACTCGGCGAGTTTGTTGCCGTAACCGGCGTCTCTGGAAGCGGCAAGAGCACGCTCGTCACCGATATTCTCCAGAAGGCGCTGGCCCGCCGGCTGCACGGTGCGAAAGATCGACCGGGGGCACACGACCGCATCACCGGCCTCGATGAGATTGACAAGGTAATCGAGATCGACCAGAGCCCAATCGGCCGCACGCCACGTTCGAATCCCGCGACGTACGTGGGACTCTTCACGCCAATCCGTGAGCTCTTTGCTGCTACCCAAGAGGCGCGACTCCGCGGCTACTCGGCGGGCCGCTTCTCCTTCAACGTCAAAGGCGGCCGCTGCGAGACCTGCTCTGGCGACGGCATCCTGCAGATTGAGATGCAGTTCCTCCCCGATGTGTATGTGCCCTGCGAAACGTGCCAGGGGAAGCGCTATAACCGCGAGGCGCTCGAGGTGACCTGGAAGGGAATGACGATCGCTGATGTCTTGGAGCTGCAGGTGGAGGATGCCCTTGAGCGCTTCTCTGCGGTGCCAGCGATTCGCAATCGCCTCAAGACGCTGAGCGAGGTCGGACTCGGCTATCTCCGCCTCGGCCAGGCGGCAACGACCCTCTCGGGCGGTGAGGCGCAGCGCATCAAGCTCGCCACGGAGCTCGCCCGTCGCTCCACCGGCCGCACGATGTACATCCTCGACGAGCCGACGACTGGGCTGCACTTCGCCGATGTTGATCGCCTGCTGCACGTGCTGCATCGCCTCGTGGATGGCGGCAACAGTGTCATCGTGATCGAGCACAACCTCGACGTAATCAAGACGGCGGACTGGGTGATTGACCTTGGGCCTGATGGCGGAAGCCGCGGCGGTGAACTCATCGCAGAGGGGACACCGGAGCAGGTTGCAAAGGTGAAGCGCAGCCACACCGGTCGCTATCTCGCCCTTGCGCTGAAGGGCGAGCCGATCCACTCGCTGGAGTAGCGATGGCAGAGCCGCACCTCCCTCGACACGCCGATCCCTCACTCGATCAGGCTGGGCTCCGCGCAGCGCAGCTCCTTGAACGCATCCTTGATGAACTAGTGGACGAACGTGCTCGCGCAAGGTTCCTGCCGTACCGCGCCTGGACGACGCAGCTTCGCGACGCGCACGGGGCAGCCCTGCGCAAAGGTGTCATTGCCGTACGTGCCGCCCTTGGGCCAGGGGATGGACTTGCCGATATCGCCTCTGGTGGGGCGGTGATCGAACTACGCGAAGCGCTCGACGAAATCCTGCGCATCTTGAATCGCCGCGAGGCACTCCGAGGTCGTGTCGGGTCGCGTGATGGCGCCTGAGCGACTGCCGGCGCCGAGCGTTCCCGACGCAATCGCGGCGGCACTCAAGGTTCTCCCCGATGCGCCCGGCGTCTATCTCTTCTCGGATAGTGGAGGGAAGATCATCTACGTCGGCAAGGCGACGCATCTCACCCAGCGCGTTCGCAGCTACTGGCAGGCGGGTGGTGAGCCAGGCGCACACCGCATTCGCGACGCGATTGCAGAGGTCGCGACCCTCGACTGGACGGTCACCGACTCCACGAAAGAGGCGCTCCTTCTTGAGGCAACTCTGGTGCGACGGCATCTCCCGAAGTACAACATTCGTCTTCGTGACGATCGCAGCTACCCCTACATTCGCGTTACCGTCGATCCGTATCCACGCGTGGAGCGCACTCGTCGCCTTGTGCGCGACGGCTCACGCTACTTTGGCCCGTACACCACACCGGGTTCGGTGAACGCTGCGATGGAGGCGATCAAGCGCCTCTTCCAGTTCCGAACGTGCGAAGTTGCAATCAAGCCGATGGAGCGCGCACTCGAGCGCCCCTGCCTGCTCTACGACTTGAAGCGCTGCCAGGGACCCTGTCTCGGCAACATTCCGGTCGCCGACTACCAGCGTGAGATTGACGGAGTGCAACTCTTCCTCGGGGGCCGCTCCCGTGCCGCGATCACGATGCTGACCACACGCATGGAGTCCGCCGCCGAGCGTGAGGCCTTTGAAGACGCCGCGCGTATTCGCGATGCGGTGCTCTCCCTTGAGACGACGTTCGACGAGCAGAAGGTGCCGACCTCAGGGCGGGCCGATGAGGACGTGTTGGGAATCGCGCGCCATGGACGCCACGTTGCCATTGCCTGTTTCCAAATTCGTGACTCGGCGCTGGTGGGACGCGATGTTCATCGAGTGGAGGCGGGGGACTCAGGCGATGCAGAGCTCCTTGCAGGCTTTGCCGCAAGCTACTACGCACGTGCAGGAGAGATCCCACCCTCGATCGCGACTGCTGTGGAGGTGAGCGAGCCAGAGATCCTCGAGTTCCTCTCGGCGCGTCGTGAAGGTCGGGTTGAGATGCGCGTGCCACAGCGCGGCGATCGCGCGCGCATCCTGCGGCTGGCCGAACGCAATGCAGAGGAGTGGCTGATTCGTCGCGAGGCCGAAGAGGACGCCGATCGTGAGCGCGCCGATGCCGCTCTCTCGGCGCTCGCCGTCGCACTCAACCTTGATGCATCACCGGCGCGCATTGAGTGCGTCGACGTCAGCACTATCCAGGGGGCATTCACCGTCTCCTCCCTCACCGTTGCACAAGAGGGTCAGTTGGCGCCGAAGGAGTACCGCCGCTTCCGGATTAAGGGCGTCACAGGGCAAGACGACTTCGCAGCGCACGCGGAGGCACTCACGCGCCGCTTCGCCCGATCTGCAGCGGATCGCACACAACGGAGTGGTGAGGCTGAGTCACGCGCTTGGAGCCTGCCCGACCTTCTCGTTATCGACGGTGGTCGTGGGCAGGTCTCTGCTGCGGCCGCCGTCCTGGATGCCGCAGGGTTAACGATCCCTCTCGTTGGCCTCGCCAAGGAGCGCGAAGAGCTCTGGCTGCGTGACGCCTCCGCGCCGATTCTTCTCCCAGCCACCGACCCTGGACTGCGCCTCCTGCAGCGATTGCGCGACGAGGCGCATCGGTTCGCGATCGGCTATCACCGCACCCTGCGTAGTCGGGCTGCGACGGCGAGCCGGCTGGATGGCATCCGTGGGCTCGGCCCAACAAAGCGAAAGGCACTCCTGCGCAGGTTCGGATCAGCCGCGGGGATCGCCGCTGCTCCCGCTGCATCGCTCGCCGAGGTTCCAGGGGTAGATGACGCCCTTGCCGCACGGATTCTCGCCGCTCTCGGCGCAGATCGTGGCTGAGAGGGGATGACGGGCACCCCTGCTAGGATTCTCGGCAATGCGTAAGTACACCCCGTACCTGATTCTGGCGACAGCGCTCTTGGCGCTGGCTATCGACCTGCTCCCAAATCTCAGCCTGCCTGCAAGCGGCACCACGGGCGGCACCCGCCCAATCGAGACCAAGCTTGGACTCGACCTGCGCGGCGGACTGCGCGTCGAGTATCAGGTGCAGCCAGTCGACGGCGTGAGCGCCACCGCTGCCGACCTCGCCACCATCCGCGACATCATTGAGCGTCGCGTCAACAGCACGGGCGTCTCGGAGCCGCTCGTGCAGACGCAGGGGACCGACCGCATCGTGGTCGAGCTCCCTGGCGTCACGAATCCCGATTCGATCCGCGCCCTCCTCGGCACGACCGGTCGCCTCGACCTTGTGCCACTTCCGCGCGACGTCTACGGCTACTTCGATGCCCAAACTGGGCAGCCCCACACGGGAGTCAAGGCGGTACCGAACGAGGGTGAGACGCTCAGCGACGCCACCCTGAAGGCGCTCTTCTCTGGCGATCAGATTGAATCATCGACGGTGCAGATTGACCAATCTGGCCGACGAGTCGTCTCATTCAAGCTGAAGTCTGAGGGATCGGATCTCTTCGCTACGTGGACGAAGGCAAACATCGGCTCCTACTTTGCGATCGTTCTTGACGGTGCGGTGAAGTCGGCTCCGTACATTCAGAGCGCCATCACCGGCGGCGAGGCGCAGATTTCGGGCGGCGGCGCGAGCGGCTTCGCCGCGGACGAAGCGGCGAACCTTGTCACCATTCTGAAGTTCGGTTCCCTTCCATTCCCGATTGCAGAGATTGGTGTCACCGATGTGAAGGCAACGCTTGGCGCAGCCTTCCTCGGCCAGGCGCTCTTCGCTGGGGCGGTTGGCATCCTGCTTGTCTTCCTCTTCATGCTCTTGCACTACCGCCTGGCTGGCGCCGTGGCCAACATCGCTCTCCTCTTCTACGTGATCATCGTCTTGGCGATCTTCCGACTCGTGCCCGTCACGCTGACCCTTGCCGGTATCGCCGGCTTCGTGCTCTCCATTGGTATGGCGGTAGACGCGAACATTCTCATTTTCGAGCGCACGAAAGAGGAGCTCCGCATTGGAAAGGGGATCGTCCCTGCGGTTGAGGCTGGATTTAGTCGAGCCTGGAACTCCATCTTGGACTCAAACGTCTCGAGCTTGATCACGGCGTTCATCCTCTTCTACTTCGGCTCGTCGACCATTAAGGGCTTCGCGCTGGTGCTGATCATCGGCGTGCTCTGTTCGCTCTTCACCGCCGTGACGGTGACGCGCCTGATCCTGCGCGCCGTGATTGCGCGGAAGCGCTTCTCGTCGCCATACCTGTACGGTGTGGCAAAGGGTGACCTTGACGCACTCGATCGGGGGGCCATCAATGGATAAGATCATTGCGCGCAAGCGCTGGTTCTTCCTCTTCTCGCTGCTCATCACCGTTCCAGGTCTTCTCTTTACCTTGGCCACCCCATTCTCGGGTGGCACCGTTGGCCTGAAGTTCTCCATCGATTACACGGGCGGCACGATTTGGGAGTTCCGCCCAGAGAGCCCGGCCGATCCGCTGGTGGTGCAGGCGGCGGTCGCCAGCGCTGGCCACGAAGAGGCGACGGTCACGGAGGCGGGAACCGGCTTCCTGATCGTGCGCACCAAACCGCTCGACCTGCAGGTTGGGCAGGATCAGATTGAGAACGCTGGGGCAGAGCTCCAGGCGATTCGCGAGGCGGTGATTGCGGCGGTTGGGCCCATCGCGCAAGAGGGTTCCGTCTCCACCGTGGGCCCCGTCATCAGCCAAGACCTCACGCAGCAGGCACTCCTTCTCGTGGTACTCGGATCAATCGGGATCCTGCTTTGGATGACCTACCGCTTCCGCGATCTTCGCTTCGGTCTCGCGGCCCTCACGGCACTCCTCCACGACGTCATCGTGACGATCGGCTTCTTCGCCATCGCTGGCACCGTTGCGGGGATTGAGATCGACGCCCTCTTTGTGACCGCGATGCTCACGATCATCGGCTTCTCGGTGCACGACACGATTGTGGTCTTCGACCGCATCCGCGAGAACCTCGTCCGCCATGCTGGCGCCCCATTCGGCGATATCGTCAACCACTCGATCGTGCAGACGCTGGGTCGGTCATTCAACACCACGGCGACCGTGCTGATCACGTTGCTTACCCTGCTCGTTTTTGCCGGAGGATCAATCCGGACGTTCGTGCTCACCCTCTTCGTTGGAATCCTTTCAGGCACCTACTCGTCGATCTTTAACGCCAGCCCACTGCTCGTCTGGTGGGAGGAGCGCGCGCAGGCACGCAAGGCGGCAGCGGCTCGAACCCGCACGGCGTAGGGTGCCAGCGCAGGCCTGGCGCCTGGAGCCGGTCGCAACCCTTCATCCTGCCGCCGATGGCGAACTGCAGGCGAGCCCAGAGCTCCTCCAACTCTTCGCAGACCTGCTGATCCCGAAGCACCTGCACCTTTCGCTCGCAACACTCCTGCATAGCCGTGGCCTTGCCGACCCCGTTCACGCGCGCCAATTCTTGGATCGCAACGATCGCACCCTGCACGATCCGCACCTCCTCCCCGATGCAACCGGCCTTATCGCACGCCTACGTGCCGCCGGTGAAGAGGGGGAGCCCGTCCTTGTGGTTGGCGACTTTGATGCCGACGGTCTCACTGGAGCGGCGATCATGATTCGAGCTCTTCGCGCTATCGGTGCAATCGCCGAGGGCTACATTCCGCAACGCGACGGCGATGGTCACGGCATCCCCGAGGGAGCGATCGCCGCTGCACTCGAAGATGGCGTGGAGTTGATCCTCGCAGTGGATTGCGGCACCGCCGATCGCGCGCGTGTCGCCGAAGCGCTCGAGGCTGGCATCCTCGTTGGCATCATCGACCACCACGCTGTGCCACCAGAGCCGGCGCAGGCCGCATGGCTGGTGAATCCGAATCGGCCTGACTCGATCTATCCGTTCCCGCATTTGGCGGGGAGTGGACTCGCCTTCAAGATCGCGCAGGGGATATTGGCCGATCATCCGCAGCGACGCGAGCTCTTGGCAGAGCTCTCTGTACTCGCCATGGTTGGGGGAATTGCCGACATGGTCCCCGTGGCGAATGAGTTCCGCGTCATCGTGCGATCGGCGCTGAAGGTGATGAACGGGGCGGGCACGATGCCTGTCGGGATCGCAGCGCTCCTTCGTGCAGCTGGCGCAGAGCCACCGTATCGCGCAGAGGTCTCTGGCTTCACGATTTCGCCACGCATCAACGCCGCTGGGCGCATCGGTGACGCCGCTCCAGCACTGGCGCTGCTCACGACCGATGATCCCGCCGAGGCTGCCGAGCTAGCAACGCTCCTCGAAGGGATCAACCTCGAACGCAAAGAGTTAACGAAGGTGGCGATTGACGAGGCGCGAGCACTCCTTGGGCTCGCGGTCGGGTCGACACGTGATGATGCTCGTGCCTTTCTCGGAGATGGTCTTGTCGCGGTGCGTGGCCCGTGGTCGGTCGGCCTCATTGGGTTAATCGCTGGGCGACTGAGTGAGGAGACGGGGCGACCGGCGCTTGTGGCGCACGATGATGGCAGTGGGGCACCGTTGCGTGCTTCGGTGCGCGCGCCGAAGGGCTTCGCAGTCGCCGCGGCCCTGCAAGAGGCGAGTGACGCCCTCATTCGTCACGGTGGACACGATGGGGCGGGCGGCTGCTCGTTTGCAGCCGAGGTATGGGGAAGCCTGCTCCCTCGGCTCAGCGCCACCTGTGCGGGGCAGGCCCAGGCTCGTACGCCAGAGCTGACCGTTGACCTCGCGGCACCTATCGGTAGCCGCACCCCAGCGGACCTCGCCGCCTTAGCGGATCACCTCGCACCCACAGGGATAGGGAACCCAGAGCCCACCTTCATCCTGCGCGGCATCCCACTCACCGCGGTGCGCCTCGTAGGGGATGGCCGTCATGCACGGCTAACGCTCTCGCTGGACGGCGTGGCAGTTGAGGCGATGGCCTTCGGTCGACCTGATGCTGATCAGCTGGCGGGGAGCTCCATTGATCTTGTCGTGCGAACGGCCCAACGGACCTATCGTGGATCGGCACGGATTGAGGTCCACGTTGTTGATCTGCGACCGGCTGTGCTGGGGGAGAGCGTATGAGCGAGAAACGATCGCTTCGACCACTGCAGCGTACGCGCCGCGCTGCACCGCAACCGTTCCATGGAGCGAGGCCTCCGACGAATCGCGACCTGATGAACAGGGATGGTGCCCAGCGACGATCGTTCAGCCTGGCTCCAATCATCGCTGCTCTCCTGCTCGTGCTGCTCACAGCGGGGAGCCTCGTTGGCCTATCGCTGAGTACCCCAGCCCCCTCAGATAACCCCAACAGTGGACCTGAGGTGACGGAGGGGGTCACCGTTGATGGAACGATTGCCTTCGGACGTGGCGGGTCGATCTGGAGCGTGAGTGGCGCTGCACTGCGCCAGCTCACCACTGCAACCACCGATTCTGACCTTGCCTGGAGCACCGACGGCGTGTGGCTGTATGCCATCCGGCACCGCACAGAGACTGGTGGTCGCTTTCTCGGAAACGGGAGTGTGCAGAAATACGAGATGAACGTTCCAACGCTACTGCGCCTCTCGGCGTATGGCGGCAGCGAAGAGGTGATCTTTGATGGCCTGATCCTTGGATCACGACCTGCGCTGAACTGGTCTGGCTTCATGTACGGTCCAGCTCTTGCAAGCGATGGCCGAATCGCAGTTGCTA
>Ga0209400_1001850_pt1 | contig 16531 bp, 23 predicted proteins | sample M_130807_EF_Meta_FD_187313 | JGI IMG/M metagenome (GOLD analysis project Ga0209400, IMG submission 187313) | Freshwater microbial communities from Lake Montjoie, Canada to study carbon cycling - M_130807_EF_MetaG (SPAdes) (version 2) | ecosystem: Environmental > Aquatic > Freshwater > Lake... | reverse complement strand
GGAATGGTTCCTTTCTTAAAGAAATGGTTTGCAGATTTGAGATCTTGCTCACAAGGTGGGATACGCAACGCATCATGCACAGTGACTTTTCCCATCTGGCATTATCAGTTTGAAGATTTAATCGTACTTAAAAACAATCAAGGTACCGACGAAGTGCGTGTTCGTCAGATGGATTACTCTGTGGTTGTTAATGCCATGTTCTGGAATCGTTATAAACGTGGCGAGATGATGACGCTGTTTGATCCGGCTGAAGTTCCTGATCTATACGAAGCCTACTATCGTGACAGCCGAGAATTTGAAACATTATATTTGAAGTATGAGCAAGATAAGACAAAGAAAAAGAAAATTGTATCGGCGGATGAGATATTCAAAAACGGTATACTTAAAGAACGTACTGACACTGGGCGCATCTACCTTGTCAACATTGACAACGTTATCAACCAGGGCCCGTTTGATACGAAGCTTGACCCAATATATCAATCAAATCTATGCCAAGAAATACTTTTACCCACAAAGCCTTTCCAAAGAATTGAAGATCCAGAGGGACGCATTGCTCTTTGTACTCTTGGGTCCATAAATTGGGGTGCTTTCCGTAACCCACAAGAGATGCGTAAAGCGTGTCGTGTATTAGTTCGTAGTCTAAGTAACTTGTTACAATATCAAGACTTCCTAAGCATACAAAGTAAATTAGCCAATGAAGATTTTGAACCTCTCGGTGTTGGCATTACAAACTTGGCCTACTGGCATGCACGTAAAAGTTTTAAATATGGTGAAGCAGATGCACTGGCAGAAGTTAAACGCTGGATGGAACACCAAGCATATTACCTTACCGAAGCAAGTGTGGAACTGGCCCAAGAGCGAGGCCCCTGTAAACGTAGCGAGTACACCTATTATGGTCGGGGAATATTTCCGTGGGAGCGCCGCAAAGAAGGCGTTAATGAATTGACAGACTTTACACCTAGCCTAGATTGGGAACCGCTTCGCGCCCGTATGAAACAATACGGTATTCGTAATGCTACACTAATGGCCGTGGCACCGGTCGAATCCAGCTCAGTTGTGTTAAACTCCACCAACGGAATTGAAATGCCGATGGAATTGATTTCTGTTAAGGAATCAAAAGCTGGATCGTTTGTACAGGTAGTACCCGAGTACAAACGTCTAAAGAATCGTTATCAGTTGATGTGGAATCAGACAGATTGCGTCAACTACCTAAAGACTGCGGCAGTCTTAGCGGCCTATGTTGATCAAAGTTTATCAACAAATACTTTTTACAGTCCAAAACATTTTACTGACGGTAAAGTACCCGGGACACTGATTGCCAAGAATTTAATGCTGGCATATAAATGGGGATTAAAAACTTTGTACTACAGTTTGATTGATAAAGTAGGTTCTAAGAATATATTAAACACCCAAACTGATAGACTTATTACTTCGCAACCTGTTACAGTATATGAAGAACTAGAAGAAGACTGCGAATCTTGCAAATTATAAAAATAATATTATGTCAAAACAACAATACGATTTAAAAACACCTACTAACTATCTAAAACGCAAGATGTTTTTAGATGGCGCAGTCACAGTGCAACGATTTGAAGAATATCGTCATCCTAAAATTGCCAAGTTTGAAGAATTGGCTCGTGGGTTCTTTTGGGTGCCGGAAGAAATTAGCCTTACCAAAGATAAGATTGATCATAAAGATGCATCCGATGCGGTCAAGCACATCTTTACCAGCAACCTATTACGCCAAACAGCACTGGACAGTATCCAAGGTCGTGCGCCTAATCAGGTGTTCAGTCCGGTAATCAGTCTGCCTGAACTAGAATCTCTAGTCAGCAACTGGAGTTTCTTTGAAACTAATATCCATAGCAAATCATACAGTCACATTATTCGCAATGTCTATGGTGTGCCAAAAGAAGAATTCAACAAGATCCATGACACTAAAGAAATCGTAGAGATGGCGGCTAATATTGGTCGCTACTATGAAGATCTACATCAACTTAATTGCCGTAAAGAATTGGGTGAAGAAATTTCTGCATACGATCACAAGCGAGCGATTTGGCTAGCATTACACGCCAGCTATGCGCTGGAAGCATTCCGTTTCATGGTTTCATTTGCCACCTCACTGGCCATGGTAGAGAACAAGATTTACATTGGCAATGGTAACATTATCAGCTTGATCCTACAAGATGAATTATTGCATGCAGAATGGACTGCTTGGATTATCAACAATGTTTACAAAGACGATGCAGACTTTGTACAGTTATCAAGCGAGTGTGCCGACGAAGTATACGCCATGTATATGGAAGTTATTGCAGAAGAAAAAGACTGGGCAGACTATTTGTTTAAATTAGGCCCAGTCATTGGTCTTAACGCCAACATTCTAAAAGACTTTGTTGACTACACAGCATTTACACGTTTGAAAGATATTGGTATCAAGTACGCAGGTGAGCATCCTAAGTCTAGTCCTATTCCGTGGTTTAACAAACATGTTAATATCAATAAGAAACAAACTGCCCTCCAAGAGAATGAAAGCACAAACTACGTCATTGGGGTGATGAGCGACAACGTCAGGCACGACGAACTTCCAGAACTATAAGGAAAATAATATGAAAGCTGTTGTATGGTCAAAGTATCACTGCCCCTATTGCGATCAGGCCAAAGCCCTGTTGACGCAAAAGGGTATAGAATTTGAAGAAAAGAAAGTTGGTGATGGATATAGTAAAGAAGAATTATTAGAAGCTGTACCAAATGCTCGCACAGTTCCACAGATATTTTTAGATGGTGAACTAATTGGGGGCTTTACTGAATTAAAGGCTCATTTAAATGGATGAAACATTTGACAAATTAAAAGAAGCATTGGCAGGGATATCACCTGCTGATTTTAAATGGAAAGAAGAATACCCTGGGTATGATATTGGTTTATCCGAATCTACAGACAGCATTGCAGATACTATAGATATTTCTACTATCGGCTCGTTGACCACTGCACAGATACCTTCCTTTACTATGAGTAGTTCTCCGTATGCAAATGTAACTGTTAATTCGGCTGGATCTGCTGGATCATATTTGTACAGTAACGGTTCTAGCAGTAGTTGGGCTAATGTAACCCTTGGGTCTCTTGGGGCAACAGGGCCTTCGTCCTCGTTACAGGTCAAAGGTGATGCCGAGTTTGAAGGCAAAGTTAAAATCAACGGTCAAGATCTTGCAGAGTTTATGGACACGATATCTAAACGTTTGTCCATACTTGTACCGGATCCTGAAAAGTTAGAACACTTTGCCGCATTGAAGAAAGCCTACGAGCATTACAAAACACTAGAAGCACTGTGCCAAGTGCCAAAGAAGGATGGAGAATAATTCAGCCAAGGGTCGTACCAGTTACGACTCAACTGGCACAGGAGTAATGATTCCTTTTTTTAATAGGAACGTTAGCGAATATCCTACAGAAGCAGGCAGTGTAAAGTTTGAGCTAGTCCCTGTTACCAAACAGAAGGATTTGATGATTAATCATGCTAGGATGTATGCCCAGCAAGAGTATGATCGTATTATGGAATTGGTTTCTGTACTGGAAAAACAGGCACAGCAGATCAAACGCAGATTAGAAGTTACTGATGCTGTCCACGGGGCAGTTTATCAGTTTCGGGTAGTCATGGGCAAGATATATTGGTTAGTATGGGATACTCGAAAGAAGCACACTATACTAACCAGCCATGGACCAAATGACTGGTCAAGTAGTGCTCCAGATGACTACGAATATATAGCACAGGTAAAATATATGGGAGACCATACCTGGTTAGAGATAGATGAAAAAGGAAATTTATGTTAATCGAAAAACCAATCACTAACGGCGATGTCGTTAGTCTTAAAATTGTAAACGGTGATGAGTTGATCGCTCGTTACGAAAGCGAAACTGCTGATGAAATTAAAATCAACAGACCACTGGCCCTATCGGCGGGCCCGCAAGGATTAGGTATGATGCCTTGGATTTTTCTGGGCGATAAAGAAACTATCAGTATTAAAAAATCACATGTGTTTGTCATGGTGCCCAGCAAAAAAGATGCATCTGATCAATACATGCAGGGAACCACTGGTATTGCACTGCGTTAAATACAGCATATAGGAGAATATTATGCCAAGTATAGTAACCATGACCGGCCCTGGTACGGCCACAGTAACAGACGATGCGGCCATAGCCATTACCACAGTATTAACACCTGCGGTTGTAACCGGGTTCACTGCTATTATTGCCCAAATTGGAAATGCTGAAGTTCCGGGCACTGTATTGGCTGAACTAGGGCAAATCAGCTATAATCTTTCTCGTATTGCAGACAGCGACAAGGCCATTGCCAAGGCCCTTAGTGATCTTAATGTGGCTATCGGTACTATATCATCAGCCGCATCTGAAAGCAATGCTATTCAATCAATGGCAGTGGCCAATCAGATTAAGACCAGTAACTTCCAAATTCAGGCTACTAAAGATGCACTAAAACGTGCTGACCTCCCTGAGCCGGTTGTACCCGAGATTAAAGAACAGATAAAAACCGCAGTCACTGACGGTATACAATTTGGATCTATTGCGGCCGCCAATGGTGCAATTAATGCGGCCATTAAATCCACAGTTCAAGGTACTGCCACTTGGATTGCAGGAACCAGTGCATATCAGACAATTGAGGGATACCTCAAACAGGCCAAAGACAGTGTATTGTCCATTGAGGTACCAAGTCCTGCATCGATATTAAGCAGAGCCAAGTCCGCTATTCCAGATCAAGCAGGACCTTTATAATCGTATGGCCTACGGACAGAAACAACTTTTTGTAGCATTTCCTCAACCAGGCACGACTAATACTCCTGCTGGTGCTTCTATCGGCCGCAGTGGCAAGTTTGGCGGCACTACTTGGATACCCCCATTCGCCCCAGTTACTGCCACTGTTGTTGATACCGCATCTGTGGGTATTGGTGCATTTGCGGCCGTGCTAGAAGCAAATATAGCGGCTTTAGCTCTGCAGATCGGCAACGGTGTAATACCCGGAACCTTATCAGGAGAGTTGGCACAAATCAGTTATAACCTATCTAGGATAGCTGATACAAAAAAATCTGTGGCCAAAGCCCTCAGTGATCTTAATGTTGCGCTAGGTACTGTTGCCGTGGCTAAAAGTGAAGGGAATGCTGTTGCTTCTATGGTCACTGCCAACAAAATTTCTACTGATAATTTTTACAAGGCGGCCTCAGGGGACACCCCCGAACTTCCGCCAATTAAAGATATGATCAAAGAAGCATTAAAAGATTCCGGTCAACTGTCTAGTGCGGCCAGTATTGCAGGATTTGCCAACTCCGCTATAAAACAAACAGTTCAAGGTACTGCCACTTGGATATCAGGAACCAGTGCATATCAGACCGTTGAAGGTTACCTCAAACAGGCCAAGGACAGTGTATTGTCCATTGAGATACCAAGTCCTGCGTCAATATTAAGTAAAACCAAAGCCGCTACTATTAGCCAAATAGGACCTCAATAATCATGGCTGACGACTACGGTGTTGCACGAGTTGACCGAGACAAAGCAGGCTCTCCTATTATAGAAGGAGCTCATACAGTCTTTACTGAAAATTCTAAAACATCCACTAGGAATGTGAGTGTTACCGCCGGACCAAAAAATGTAGGTGATGTTATAGTCAGTTCTGAGACACAGGTCTATGCAGAAAATCAAAAGGTAACTGTAGTAGGATCAACAACGGCTAGAGGTTATGCAGTGGCTCAAGCCAGCCCTACAGTGCTGGCAGGCAAGAATGGAGCCGCAGTCAAAGAATTTGTTCAGAACGACGATATTCATGATGGTACTCCTGCAGGTGCTGAAAGATCAAAAGAGCATCTTTACAGCATGTATACTAAAGAGTTGATTCAATATCAGAATGGAGATATTATAGTTTATGCTCCCTTAGATCCTATAGAATTAAATCCTCGGCCACAATTACAACTTAAACCTGCGGTAACTGCAACTAATACAACTAATGTGGTTGCACCTGACGAACCTTCGGAACGTGTATTGGTAATTATGTTCCGAGGTAAAGACCCCACAGTTACCAGTGCAGGTGTTGACTATACTGCAGATCTTATCAACAAGCTAACAGGGTACAAGGCACTGGTTTATAATGCAGGGGAAACTACCAATGCCCACGCACAAATTAGATCAACCGATAAGGTAATTCTTTATGGATTTAGTCTCGGCGGTGAAAGTGTAAGAAACTTTGCAACCCTGTACCCGAGACAAAAAATTGAGTTGGCCATGATATTGGACACCTATCCGGGTCCAATCAATTGGTTGTCCAATCTTAAAAATCTTGCTCCTAATGTGGCCAGAGGCATTAATTGGTATAATCCAAATTGGGATTACCTCAAAGATAAATTAAAAAATGTAGAATCCACTGATATTGTTAAACACATAAAGGATCCTTCTACCCCTACCACTGCTGGTCATATTGCATTTCCTAGAAAACATGCCGAAGAAGTGTTGGCTGAAACAAAAACAATCAAACCTAATACTGCTCCTAGGAAACAGGATAAAGTAGTAGAAGGTGATGCTTTTGGCACACCCGAACCAAATAAACAAGGTGCAATTACTACTGCATTCCCAGGCATTATAAGAAACGATTATAATCTCGGCACACAAATTAGTAAAAGACTCACATTACGTGATATGTTAGAAAGTTTTAGAGGCGTTCCTATTACCTACAAAGCAGGTCTTGCGGCTAGAAATGGATTTACCGCCGGCGAAGTAGTAAACAATCTAAGCCTTTACGCACAAAATATTCTTGAGCCACTATATACCAAATATCCCGGAATGTTTATAACCAGTTGTCTTAGAGAGGCACGTCACGACAAATATGATTCTGTAATTGTTAGTCAACACAATGTAGGGCAAGCGTGTGATATACAGTTTAACGACACTAACAATGCATCTGGTAGCACAATGCTAGAACGAGTAAATTGGATGAAAGCCAATCTTCCGTTTGATCAGCTACTTTTAGAAACTACATCTAAAAATCAATCATTTTGGATACACCTGAGTTTTACCGGTGCCAATGTTTCTAGGGGTACTGGCCTAAATACTGCCAAAGGAAACCGAGAGTATTCAGATAAAGCCAAATTTGGCACACTAATAGATCATAAATGGGTTGGTTATTCTAAGTTTTTTGATCCGCATAAAAAATAATTGACAGTTGAGCCTGCTCGTGCTACAATAAGCTATGAGTGAAATAATCTTCTACATCAAAAAAGGCAGGCGCTATGTCCCACATAGCACATACTCTAGCGAGTTCTGCGATAGCTTTCCCAAAGGCACACATCTGGTGCAAAGTTATCCAGGAGGTCAAAGTCGTAAGTTTAATATTAACCCTGCGTATGCTCCTATGATTGCGGCTGGCCGAGTAGCAGAAGATGTGATCAGTAAGAGGATTATGGAAGCCACTGAGATTCGACGTAACTCACGCAATAAAGAAACACCGTTGACTCCTGGACAAAAGAAAGCATGGGATAAATTGGTAAAAGAATTTGGGCCCGATGCTCGGCAACTCGAGTGGCCTAGCGCCCGCGAGTGCGCAGAAGAAGCAGTTAAGGCCATGACTGCCGAAGCTGAAAAGTTATTGGAAAATGAAGCAGTTCGTAAAGCCTATGAGCATTTTTTATTACTATGTGAACTAACGAAAGACCACAATGAGCAAAGCAAAACATAAACCCTATCAATGGATTGACGGTGAGACAGCAGATCGCATCACCAGTCTTAATCTAAAAGACTATCGTGCTTATTTGAAAAAAGAATTAAAGCAGTGGAAGAAGAATCCCAAGACTGATTCAAACCCGGACGGATACTGGCTACACCCTGAGGATGTAGCAGGTAACATTCAAACTATTGCGGCCCTGGATTTGATCATAAGTCATTTTCCAGAGACATCAGATGAGATTAAATAATATATCTGGCAGGGGTAAACAGGCATAGCCAGTTGTTGCAGTGAGAGACTCAACGTCTAATCGGAGGACCCACACGCCCTGCGGAGTCCGATACTTATTTTGGAGAACAGTATGAAAAAAATTATTCTAGCATTATCATTACTAGCAGTCCTTGGAACTGCCAATGCACAATGGCATCATCACCACCGTCCATATTACGGCCCGACAGTAATCTACAGAGATAGCAATTGGGTAGCCCCGTTGATCCTTGGTGGGATTGCAGGTGCAGTGATTGCAAATAGCAGACAACCAGAAACTGTAGTTGTTCAGCAACCCCCTGTAGTTGTGCAACAACCAGTCTATGTACAACGTCAGGCTGTTTGCACAGAATGGAAAGAAATACAGCAACCGGATGGAACCATTTATAGAGAAAGGTCTTGCTACGGACCTCAGCCAATGGCCAATCAATGAACGTCTATCGTCTAGTATTAGAAGTCTCTGAGCTATGCAATGCGTCTTGCCCGGCCTGCATGCGGATTGATGAAAACGATCAGATTCAGGTAGACTTAAAAGAAGGGTATCGAACTACTCCTCAGGATTTTGATCTTTGGATTAAAAATTCCGAAGAATTGTTTGCTAACTTAGAACGAATAGATTTCACTGGTAGATTTGCCGATGCGATGACCAATCGAAACCTATTACAGATCGTTCGTCGATTTAGAGCTGTTAATCCTTATGCTACCATAAACATACAGACCAATGGCAGTGTGGGTGCAATCAACACCTATCGCAGATTAGGTGCGGACCCTAATGTTAAAATACAGTTTGCCATCGACGGAACTGACCACGAGACTAACGTAAAATATCGTCGTGGAACAAAGTTTGATACCATCATGAAAAATTCTCGAGCATTCATCGATGCTGGAGGTTGGGCAGAATGGATCTTTTTAGTATTTGATCACAACGAACACCAGGTAGCAGGATTAGAAACATTGGCTAAATCGTTAGGATTCAAATTTATCGCTGTTCGTAAGAGCCACAGATTTAATATCAATAATGGTCAACTGGAACCACAAGGTAACAATGTAATTAAAATATACCCGCCTAAAGATTCTAAATGGTTGCACAACAAATATCAAGAAATCTTGACCAATCAAAAAATGGCGGTAAGATGCGCGGCCCATGACCGAGGGTATGTGTATATTAGCCCCCGAGGAGTAGTGTTGCCCTGCTATCAGTATGCCGAATTGTTGTTTCCAAATCAACCTGCTATATACAATACTCCTGGAGTTCAAGAAATTGTGTCAGTAATGCAAAGTCATAATGAATCTCTAGACACACTGACTATTAAAGATAATCGTAGTCTAAGTAATATACTGGCCGAATCTAAATTTTTAAATTACATCGCAGAAAAGGCCGAATCTCGGACTCTCGACTATATGGAATGCCGTGAAAAATGTCTTGTGAATGTAGATAAATTTTCCGGCGACTATTATGGTTGGGAATATAAAAGATTGGCATTTGACAAAGTATCATGACACGTGATGAAATTATACATGCCCCTGAACTTGCTGGGTCAGTAAGAACACTAGGTCCTGTTGACACAGATGCATTATCTGCTTCGTTAAAATTTTATTTAGATCGGGCTCTCGAAGGGGTCAAACAACAGGGACTGCGTTGGGCAGGAGACTTTGAAGGTATCGGTGATTTAAGGAACCGACCTGATAAAAAAGAATTTATCGATTGGCAGTCCGGAACAGAATTATTGCAATCTGTTGCACACTCGTTAGGCATTAGAAATTCCGGTCGAGTTAGGATGCTGACTATGAGGCCTATGACCACATACTCGTTGCATTACGATTTTGATCTATGGCGTGTACATATACCGTTGATTACGAATCCAGATGCTTTTGTTTTTGTTGATGGCAAGATGTGGCATCTGTCTGCGGGCAGTGCTTATTTGGTAAAAGTAGAACATCATCATCTGGCTTTGAATGCCGGTAGTGAAAATCGCGTTCACCTAGTATTCGATCGATGTGATAATTTAGCCTAGGTAAATACTTTTCAGGGAGAAAAAATATGAAAGTTAAAAAATTAATAATGAAATTAAACAAAGCCGAATTTGAACATAATGTTCAAAAGGTCAAAGAACTTTGGCTAAAGATTTTAAAGAAAAGCCTAAAGGGCAAACACACCGAGGCAGTTAAGTAAATGTCCAATCTCCTGTTGATGTTATTAGCATTTGGCCTAGTAGGGTTCTGGGCTCACTCTGTGGCCAATTACGATTGGACCAAGTTTGAAGAAGATTCAAAGGATGACGATTTTTTGAAGCCCTATGATAATTAGCCCTGTAACAGCAGTGTAATCACTTAATGGTTAAATAATGCTGTGCCAAGGTGGCACCCACTCATAACAAAGGAGCATTCCATGAGATTTGAAGATTTAGCCGCAAGATTAGTAGCTGTTGAAGCTAAGTTAGCAACCCTAACTGGTACCGTAGTTAACACAGACAATGCCACAAGCATTGAAGAATTAGACGCAAGATTATCTATCGTTGAAGTTCAAGTTGATCAGCTAATTGCTGTAAAAACTCAAGAACACGTTGACGCTATTGTTGCCGCTGTAGCACAAGCAATTGAGCACATTGAAGATGCAGTTGCAGAAGTAGTTGCACTTTCTCCAAGCGCTGAAGTACCAGCCGCCGCCGACATTGTTGCCGATGTTGTTCAAGCACAAGTAGAAGCAGAAGCAGTTGAGCACACTGAAGTTGCTGACATTGTTTCAGCCGCAGTTCAAGCTGTTGTTGCCGCAGATCCAGAAGTTGTTGTTGATCCAGTAGCAATCACAGAAGCCATTATGGCCGCAGTTGCTGATATGCCAGCTCCTGCACCAGAAGTTGCACAACAAGCCGCTGATGCAGTTGCAGAAGTTATTGCTAATGCTACCGGTGAAGATGTTGCTCCAGAAGTAGTTCAACAAATTGTTGAAGCAGTTGCTACTCCAGCAGATCCAGCATTGGACATTATCGAAGCACGTTTAAATGTTGCCGAAGCCAAAGTTGATACTCTATTGGGGAAGTAATAACTACCGTCCAGAAATGGATCGGTAAATTTTTCAAAATATAAAATGGCCCTTCGGGGCCTTTTTTATTGACATTTCTCTACAATAAATATATACTGTAAGTTAAGACTGTATGAAGTAGATTGAAAAGGATTCTGGACGGCGGGGCAGTACCGCCCAGGTCCACCATAAGCATATTGGATACATCGGTGTTATTTAACGGCATCGGTCACTGAGAACTAATATGTTTATGATGGGCCTGACAAAGTTTCGACAGGGTCAAGAGTAATGAAATGGACAGTCCGGCAATGTAGAAGCCGTTAGGGTTGGGGGGACTCGGCCGAAGAAGCAAAAAAGTAACTGCAAATGACTCACATTTTGCCTTAGCGGCCTAAACACCGCTTAGGGGAACTATCCCTCGTAACAGAAAATAGTAATAGGCTCCTAGGAGCCTATTTTTATGGAGTACACGGTCCTATTACAAAACCACTAGCATCTGGTCTACAAGTTGTAGGCAGTGGTGTGCAAGGGCCAACAATAAACCCGTCCCTACAGTAGTTGATCACAGGTTGTGTTACAACGCTGGGTCCAATTACTACGGGGGGAGTCACAATGACTGTTGGGCCTACTACTGGTCCTGTTACAAATGTCACAGTGGGTGGTGTAGGTCCAACCACAACCGGACTAGGAACAGTGCCACTGGGTCCAACTACAAACTGCGGGGCAGTGGGTGCTGGGCCAGGGCCAACCACAAACGGTGGAGGGATGTCAGCAAGTGACTGTGCTGATAATTTTACTATTTGTGGTTGTGGTGTATCTGTTGCAGTGCCTACACCGCAGGCAGTTAATGCTATTATCGATAGCAATGATATAATTTTTCTCATGGTAATTTCCTTGGTTAGGAAACTTCTTAAGAAAAAGCTCTCTAAGCCGGCCTTAGAATTTGGGAACTCTGTCCTAATATTTTTTAAGTCTCAGGGATATTTATCGTGCAAATTTTTGTTATTGATTTTTTCAATAAACATAATAGGAATAATTATTGCAAAATTCTATTAAGCCACTTGATTAACCAGTTAAATACTATTACAATATTATTTTACAAGGAGACACACAATGTCAGTTACCATTAAAAATCTTGAAGCCGCATTAGCAGGAGAAAGCCAAGCGCACATCAAGTATCGTTATTTTGCAAAGATTGCTCGTGAAGAAGGGTATGAAGAAGTTGCTCGTCACTTCGAGCACACAGCAGATCAAGAACTCAAACATGCTTGGGGTCATTTGGAATTGTTAATTGGCAAGCCAACAACTAAAGAATGCCTAGAAAAAGCCATCGAAGGTGAAACATATGAGTTCACTACAATGTATCCAGAATTCAAAGCTATTGCTGAATTAGAAGGCAACATGCATGCCGCCCAGATTGCTAAAGAACAAATCGAAGAAAGTATGGAACACGCTGAACAATTTATGGAAGTTTTAACTAAAGCAGAAAAGCGTTTTGCGGCCTTACAAAAGGTAGAGCAACGTCATGCAGAAGCATATCAACAAGTATTGGAGGCATTATAATGGAACATGTATGCGTAATCTGTGGTCATGTCCACGATGAAGAACTAGAAGGCAAGTGGGAGGATCTTCCAGAAGATTTTCCCTGTCCGGAATGTGGTGGCTTTAAAGCTGACTACGAAGTGATCTAAATTCAAAACCCGCTTCGGCGGGTTTTCTTTTGGCATAATTATTGCTATGATTAACTGGAAAATTGAACCTTTACATTTTAGAGAATGGGGGACTGATCACGAATACCTCCACGGAGTTAAATCTGTCAAAGTCAATGACGATAACGAACAGTGGTGTTATAACGACGGCTCCTGGACTGTGCAGAACAGTGAGATTTGGGTGGAGAAAGGTAAACCTACTCTACTGATAACACTAGGGGAAAGCTGGACCTACGGAGAAGGCACTGAAGTTATTAATCATCGATTCCATCGATGGGACATTAGAGATAGGATAGAAGTAACCTACAGCGGTAAATTGGCCAGAATGATCGACAGCGATCTCTGGACATTCGGCTGTCCTGGTAATAGTAACTCTGGAATTTTTGCAGGCTTGTTTAGAATACTGGCCAATGTACCCCGAGGTCAATACAGTTCAGTCAAGGTTGCAGTACAAATGACTGCCTGCGACCGAGACCGAACAGAACTATTACCTGCAGGACATGCCCTGCTACCAATCTATAGCGAAGCATTTAAACATCACGGTGTTCCTAAAATTCCTTTAAGAGAATGGTTTACCAGATATGACGAAGCAATGTTCAGTATGCTGGACGCAGAGATCAAAAAGAATTCTGATCTTAATCTTGACGTAGTGGTCTTTAAAAACTTTAATAAAATTTGGACAGATCGAAGAGACTATAATTTTAAAATTATCGAACCCAGCTGGATTAAATTTAACGCCCAGTACCATAATATTGATCTAGAAGAGTGTTTTGTACAACACCCTAATTTTTATTCTTCTAAACTGAGAAAATTAAGTATGATCGATCACTTAGATCTTGACTTTGTCAATAGAGATCTAGATGTATGGGAAGTATATTGTAAGTTTTTGAAAACTCATAACGACACTAATCATTCCGAACACCCTACACAAATCAGTCATGCACTCTGGACCAAGTTCCTGTACGACCAAACAGGGTGGCGTTCAGTTACTCATACGTAAGTAGGTCAGATACTCGTCGCCGTTAACTCCGGCTTCTGTAAGAATTTTAAATTTTTCTTCAGGGCTTGCATTTTGCCATTGCCGTTCGATATTATGTATTTGATCGTGGTAATTTTTACTATGATTAAATTGATAGACGTTTGGCCTAACAATTTTAGATAAAAACCAGTTGACCTGATAAGGTTTGAGATTGTGCATTTCTGCCCAGGTCAACAATTTTTGATGGCCGTCTTCACTGACTGATGTATAGTTTATACGTTGATTCCATACTAAGTGAGTTCCGGAGTCCATTATAAACACATGGTCTTCTAAGCCGGCCCACCGATCACCCCGAGGCAACACTCTGGTTGATCCTACAGTCCACGGGTCCGGCGCTGTAGGAGTTCCTATTAATTTAAATATCACATCAGGCCTGGTATCAATAACAGCATCGTACCGCCCGTTTAGTCTTTCTTGTTCAAACCGAGTTTTTGTAGTTTTACTGCTGAGATACGGGGGTCCTAGAAATGCATCATAGATAGTTGAGTCATGACAAATTTCAAAATGTTTTAAATTTTTATTTTCAAAATCTTTGGGCATGTTGGATACATTAATCAAAGAAGAATTCGAATACCATATTTGAACGTAGTAGTCAACATGATCTGCTACCTGTTCAAAAAAATCAAACATATGTTGTTTAGTGTATTCCCAGGTGCGTCGATGCCCACGAATAACCACAGCAATTCTTTTTAATTTCATAACAATTGATGTTTTAGGCAATATTCATACATGTAATCTGCCCATAGTTTATGTCCACGGTGATTAGGGTGTTGATTATATAATACATTTTTATTTTTATTTAAAATGTAATCATGAAACGTACAACTATCATCATCTTTATTCATAAAACGAATAGGATCTACAGCATCCCAAATAATTTTATCCGATGAAAGAATTTTTTCATCGACATTACTTTTAAAAATAGCATCTGTCCAAGTACGGATATGCATTCGCTGTTGATAAAAAGCCTGATGCATTAAAAATTTAATGTTGAGACTTTTTAGTATCGTCGATACTTGCCAAACCTGTGTGATGTATCGATGCATGTATTCACCAGCATTCCATAGATTGGTCACGTAAAGGTCGTAGAATTTTGAAAGGTCTTCAGAACCATAGTCGTGTCTAAAATTTGGAAATAGAGTAAACCACCCTCGGTCATCGGACCCTCCGATATTTTTATTATAGAAAAAATCTTTTCTTTCGGGGCTTGTCCATCCAATTGTGACAAAAAGATCATCAGAGGATCGTCCTTGCATATAGCCTTCTTCTGCTAACCAGCGGAGTAAAAGCCTGACGATAGTATCATTAGATGCTCCGCCTTTACTTAGATCAACGATCGAGTCTGCTCCTATATGATCTGCAAACAGGCGAGCATATCTATGTTCTTCTCGATATTTGATATGCACAGGAGCATGATGATAATCAAAGGTCTCGGAGTTGGCCCGCATTACATCACCATTCGGTAACACCTGGGGATCTAATAATTCTGTCCCCCAAGCCCAACTATCACCTAACAGGACCAGTTTCAAACCTTGCCCCATTTTGCAATTGCAGTATGATATTCTTCTCCGTAGTTTTTATCCACAGCTTGTCGCATAGCACGAGCACCATCTCTTGTACCGCCCGGATGCCCGTGAATAGCACCGCCTACATTGACCAAATAATCTTCGCCAGCAATTGAATTTACTTTTTCAACCAGGCCAGCATGGAATCCACAGCTCAGTGTTGGTAGTGAATTACCGGCACGTAGTACACGTAGACATTGTTCAATTTCTACAGGATTGTCATTGCTGTATCCACCAACCATACCAGTTTGTATAGTATCTACACCCATTAATGCGGCTAGCTGACAAATAACTGGCCAACTAATACTGAACCGATGATTAACATCTGTAGTAACTTTAGCGCCACTACTTTGGAAGTGTAAGAACAACGGCAAGTCTAATTTACGAATAGAATTATAACTACCATAACCTGAGAACACATTGATGTGAACTCCGTTACCACCTAGCTCGTGTACACGACGAACACGATCAACCAACACATGCGGGTCACAATTGATAGTGTGGCAGAATACAACCTTGCGACTTTGTTTGGCTAGATAATTAGCAATTAGGTCTACTCTGCGATCTAACGGAGCACAAACGGGGTTGACCATGATCTCATCTTCTTTAATAAAATCAACACCGCCTTCGACCATTTGTTTGACCATCTCTAGCAGTACTTCGGCACTAACACCAATTTTTGGTTTCACAATGCCACCTAGAATAGGCTTTCCATACTGACCAGTGAATTTTCGGATACCTGTGATACCAAATTTAGGTCCTAGGAAATGTCGAGTTACTGTTTCGGGCAACTCTAGTTCAATTAATCGACATTTGGTCACAAGATCAATGTCAACATGGCCGCCCATTAGCTGGCAAAGCATATGGCTAATACCATCTGTTTCCCAGTCAGTGTTAGCCACAGGAAAAGCAATCTTTACTGTGCCTTCAGTTTGCGTCTTTAATATACTTTCATCACCCACAATTAGGCAACTATGGTTTTCAAACAACTCATCAGTTTCCCATTCGTTGCGAACACTGGGGTTTCCTACACTCTGACCAATAGCCAAATTCCAAGCGGCCTCTCGTAAATTAACACTGCTAGCCATTTCATAGGTAGCAACGTAATATTTTTCTAAATCTATCTCACTTATGTCTCTAAAGAACTTCATACTTATCTCCGGGTATACTTGGGGTTTTGACGCATAATACTTTGCAGTCTTCGTGGAACACAGGGTCAG
>Ga0209400_1001847_pt1 | contig 16546 bp, 30 predicted proteins | sample M_130807_EF_Meta_FD_187313 | JGI IMG/M metagenome (GOLD analysis project Ga0209400, IMG submission 187313) | Freshwater microbial communities from Lake Montjoie, Canada to study carbon cycling - M_130807_EF_MetaG (SPAdes) (version 2) | ecosystem: Environmental > Aquatic > Freshwater > Lake... | reverse complement strand
CGGCATGATACCATTCTTGAAAAAATGGTTTGGTGATTTGCGTTCATGTTCACAAGGAGGTATTCGCAATGCTTCGGCTACGGTTTTCTATCCCATATGGCATCATCAATTTGATGACCTCATTGTACTCAAAAACAACCAAGGTACAGAAGAGACCCGGGTACGACACATGGATTATGGTGTCGTTTTATCTGCATTCTTCTGGCGTCGCTTTAAGAACAAGGAAAGTATTACGTTCTTCGACCCCAACCAAGTTCCTGACTTGTATGAAGCCTTCTATAAGAATACTGCCTTATTCGAGGAACTTTATGTAAAGTACGAAGCCAGAACAGACCTGCGCAAAAAAGTCATGAGTGCGGAGGAAGTTTTCAAGGGCGGTATTCTCAAAGAGCGCACCGACACTGGCCGTATCTATCTAGTGTTTATTGACAATGTGCAGAATCAAGGACCGTTTGATCCCGAGTACCATGCCATTTATCAGAGCAATCTCTGCTGTGAAATTCTCTTGCCCACTCGTCCGTTCAAGCGACTCGACGATGCCGAGGGCCGAATTGCTTTGTGCACCCTGGGGTCGATCAACTGGGGCGCCTTTCGCAATCCCGAAGACATGCGCCGTGCTTGCCGTATTCTGCAGCGCAGTCTATGCAACATACTTGACTACCAAGATTTTCTTTCTATCCAAAGCAAGTTGAGCAACGATGAAATTCAGCCACTGGGCATCGGCATCACCAATCTGGCCTACTGGCATGCCAAACGCAGCCTCAAGTATGGCGAACGCGATGCTCTGGCCGAAGTCAAGACCTGGATGGAACATCAGGCCTACTACCTGACCGAAGCTACTGTGGAACTGGCACGCGAACGCGGAGCCTGTGCGGATTCCTCGCGCACCCGTTATGGCCAAGGTGTGTTTCCTTGGGAACGCCGTGCAGCCGGGGTCAATGACCTAGCCGACTTCACACCCGAGCTGGACTGGGAGACCCTGCGTGCCAACATGAAGCAACATGGTGTACGCAATGCCACTCTAATGGCCGTGGCACCAGTGGAAAGTTCCAGTGTGGTAATCAACTCAACCAACGGCATTGAAATGCCCATGAGCTTGATTAGTGTAAAAGAAAGCAAGGCTGGATCATTTACCCAAGTGGTGCCCGAATATCACAAGCTGAAAAATCGTTATCAGCTGATGTGGGATCAAACAGACTGTGAAGGCTACTTGAAAACCGCAGCAGTGATTGCGGCCTACGTGGATCAGAGCATAAGTACCAACACGTTTTATTCGCCCAAGCATTTTGCTGGGCGCAAGATACCCACAACCCTGATTGCCAAGAACTTGATGCAATCTCATTACTGGGGTCTCAAGACATTTTATTATAGCCTTCTAGACAAACAAGGTTCTAAATCCAAAGAAATCGATGCTCCGCTGGAAGCAATTGATTTTGATGAGGAAGAGTCATGCGAATCGTGCAAACTTTGAGTTAAAATATGTTAGAAACCATCTGTGAAGTGTTGGAAGACGCTTACAAGCGTAATTGGATAACCAGCCGTGATGGCAATGTGTCGATACGCCATCACGACCGTGACCATTTTTACATTACACCCAGTGGCGTTCGCAAACAGACACTGCAGCCTGACCAGTTCAAAAAGATTGGCATAATAAAGCAACCGGTCAATCGTTACAACTGGTGTGAATTACCCTACACTGATATCAGTGCTAATCTAAAACCCAGCGGAGAGATTCCTTTGCATTTTGGACTACAGAGAGAAATGGGTCAGCACAACGGAGAAGTGCGTGTGGTAGTACATGTTCATCCCACTTATTGTATTGCGGCCATGCATGCCGGAATTGATTTGAGCACAGTTAGCGCGGCGTTTCCGGAACTCAATCGTTACACTCGGGTAGCACCCAACGTAGGTGATGTGGCTCCTATTAGTCAAGAACTTGCGGACCAGTGTCATTATCGATTAAAATTAGATGACCATGGCAACATTGCCTATGACATAGTGGGCATCAAAGGTCACGGAGTTGTGTCTATTGACACCAGTCCCTGGCGAGCGTATGAACATATTGAACGACTTGAACACATTTGCCGTATCGTACTTGCTAGTGGAACGCATTGAATGCCATGAAAATAGATGAAATTGAACTGATTGGTGCTCAGGACTTTGCCAAGAGCACAGTAGAGAGATATCTTGGTCTGGCTTCTCCTCGCGGAACCATGGATCAGTTTGTGGTCAACTATGCTGAATTCCCTGCTGGAGATGTGATTCAGATCGCAATCATTCTCACCGACGATCACGATCAAATAGCTGCTTATGCTGGATTTGTGTCTAGACTCAACGGACGAGTATGGCAGGCCAGAAATGCACAAACCTACGCACCATATCAAGAACAGGCCTTGGTAGGAAAACTGTATCAGCACATCAAACAACAGTGGCACAAATCCATTCAAAGCGATGATGTACAAACCACAGCTGGGCGCAAATTGTGGACAAAAACATTGCCATCATTGGGACTTCGGCCCATGATATTTGACACTGAAACTGAACAGATCTTGGATCCTGGCACAAGCTCAGTTGATGTATATCCATCGTCGGATTCGGTTGATGTTGCTAGATATATATGGATTCTGGAAAAATTTGATCGATATCCAGAACAGAACCTCTTGGTCGAAGGCTCGTTGTTGATGCCAGTGAGAGGTCTATGGTTCAACCCCAAGGAAAACAAATGAGTCTGACACAACACAACCGAGGAAAATAACATGGCAATAAATCAGATTTTTAATTTAAAGAATACTAGCCTAGCGTCATGGCGTCAAGGCGATCAAGACAAGGCCTACCCACAGTGGTTGCTTGACAATGGCATATGGATCAGTAATAACAACTGGAAATTTGATGTCACTGCCACGGTGTACTTTCCATCAGATGGTTATTACAACTTCAAGTATACCGCTGACAATTATGCCAGATTTAGCATTGACGGGTATGACCTTCCTGAAAGCAACGACTTTAAAAAAATATTCAGTGAAATAGTATGGGTCACGGCCGGCAACCACTCTATCCGTTGTCGAGCCAGTGACAAAGGCGGCGCTAAGTCTTGTGCTATGATTATTGACGATGACACACAGTTGGTTCGTGTCTGGAACCTGATGACCAATGGCTCTACAAACTGGCAAAACAATCCAGTACATATAGAGCGCCGTCCCACTCAGAGCAATTACTGTAAACTGATGAATGACTTTGGTGTTTGGCCCAGCACAGGTGAAACTTTTGATAACACTTGGATGGTTGACTTTCCGGTTGATGCTTACTACAACTTTAGAGGCGCGGTGGATGATTCAGGCCAGGCCTGGATAGATAACCAACAATTAGCCGATATTAACGGATTTGCCAAAGAATACAATACTACCAAGTTTATCACCGCTGGTAGAAAGGCTCTGCGTGTCACAGGCAAAAACAACAAAGGTCACAAAGCAGCCGCATTTGTCATTGAAGGCTCTATTAAAGATCTAGTAGCCGCCAAAGCCAATGCTAATTCTGCCAAAGCCGCAGAAAACAAAGCCGCAGCCGATCTAGCAGAAGCACAAGGAAAATTAGTCGAAGCCAAGTGGATAGTTCTTGATGTTGAAAGTGTAACACTTCAAACAGACTTACCCGGAGGTTTTAGTGCGTCGGCCACTGCCGAAGCCAAAGCCAGTAGCGAAGCAGGAGCAGGAGCCGGTTATACCAATACTGGTGCTCAAGCACACGCAGGAGCCAGTGCAGGAGTAGGAGCCAGTGCAGGAGCCAGTGTTGGTAATGAATATGTGGGTTGTGATGTTCGTGTTTGGGTAAGCGTAGAAGCTGTAGCCGAAGCACATGTAAGTGCCGGCCTTGACGGATACAATGTTTACACAACAGCAGGCGTAAATTGTACAGTTCGTGCCGAAGCAGGTGCTGAAGTTGGTATTCATGCTGGCCCAGCTGGTGCCGATGCTAACGGATGTGTTTATGCTGAGTCTGGAGCCAAAGCAGAAGTAGTAGTCGAAGTTGGAATGAACGGTTATCAACTCGAAGGCGGTATGAGCATAGGTACTTGCGTGGGAGTAGAAGGCGAAGGTACTGTGACATTCAGTGGTGTCAGCGGAACAACAGGTGCAGGTGCTAGTTACGGAGAAGATCACTTTGAATTAGAAGCAGGCACACAGTCGCAATTTAAAGACGGACACCTACGTTTAGGCATAAAGGGAGAAGCGGCAGTGTTTGTTGGACTCGAAGTTGATTTGTCCACTGACATTGACACAAACAAGTGTATCAAAGACGCTGTGGCTGTTTATCAGGCAAGCAAATATGCATACGAAAACTGCAAACAGGTTTACAACAATGCGGTATCGGCATCTAATCAAGCTACTACCTACGTAAGCAATTTGGCGCAGACTACAGCAAACAACACAGCAAAAACATTCGTTGATGCTGGTTATCAAATTGAAAACGGTATTGTCAAAACAGGTGGCAAGATAGCCGATTCTTGTACAGATGCGGCTGGCAAGGCATGGAAGGCTGTCTCAGGTGGTGGCAAGATTGTGTGTACCATGATGAACGATGAATATGGGTTTGGAAGTTATCGCAATGCCATATGGTTACGTTACGGTGCCAACTTGCCGGAAGCTGATGTTTATCAGCGTGGCTATCACACATTGTTCTTGCCATTGGTGGCTTATGCTCGAGGCACAGGCCGAACCAATCATTGGGTCAAGTCTGCTTTAGAACACGTTGCCCGTCATAGAACCAGCGACATCTATCTAGAGATGAAGGGCCGTCGTAGAAGCCCACTGGGACGAATTTATCGCGCAGTGTTAGAGCCATTGTGTTATGCAGTAGGAAAGATCACTAAGGAAAACAAATGAGTCAGGCACAATACAACCTATCCGTTCCCACCAACTACCTTGGTCGCAAGATGTTCTTGGACCCTGCTGGTCCGGTTACCATTCAACGCTTCGAAGAAGTCAAGTACAACCGACTGGTCAAGTTTGAACAAGAAGCTCGGGGCTTTTTCTGGGTGCCAGAAGAGATCAGTCTCACCAAAGATGCCAACGACTTCAAAGAAGCTTCAGAAACTGTACGACACATTTTTACCAGCAACCTGTTGAGACAAACGGCACTTGATAGTTTGCAAGGTCGTGGACCCAGTCAGGTATTCACACCAGTAATCAGCTTGCCTGAACTGGAGTCTTTGGTCTACAACTGGACCTTTTTTGAAACCAACATTCACTCACGCAGCTACAGTCACATCATTCGCAACATCTACAATGTGCCCAAGGAAGTGTTCAACACCATTCATGACACCCAAGAGATCGTGGGCATGGCTGCTGCTGTGGGTCGATACTATGATGGCCTGCATCAAATTAACTGTGCTCGCGAAACTGGTGCAGAGATAGCTGAACAAACGCACATTGATGCCATTTGGTTGGCACTCAATGCCAGCTATGCACTAGAAGCATTACGCTTCATGGTTTCGTTTGCCACCAGCTTGGCCATGGTGGAAAATCGCATATTCATCGGCAATGGCAACATCATCAGCTTGATCCTGCAGGACGAAATCTTGCATCGCGACTGGACTGCCTGGCTCATCAACCAGGTGGTCAAAGAAGATCCGCGCTTTGCTGCTGCTCGTGCAAGATGTGAAGTTGAAGTCTTGGCCATGTATCAGGACGTGATTCGTGAAGAAAAGGCCTGGGCCGACTACCTGTTCAAGAAAGGTCCTGTGATTGGCCTCAATGCTGCCATTCTCAAGGACTTCATGGACTATACTGCTGCTGCGGCCTTGAAAGAAATTGGCATCAAGTATCCTGGCACGGCGCCCAAGACCACACCCATACCTTGGTTTACCAAGCACACCAACACCAGCAAGAAACAAGCGGCCTTGCAAGAAACCGAAAGTACCAACTATGTGATCGGGATATCGGACGGCGAGGTTGACTATGATCAACTGCCTAGTTTATAATAGCAACTCAAGTAAGGAAAAACATCAATGACAAAAGCCATAGTATGGTCGAAAGACGCCTGCCCTTATTGTGTGCAGGCCAAGGCCTTGTTGCAACTCAAGGGCATTGAATTTGAAGAACGCAACATCAATCACGACTGGACACGTGAGCAACTGTTGGAGGCTGTGCCCACAGCCAGAACCCTGCCACAGATTTTCTTGGACGAAGCTCATATTGGCGGATTTACGGAATTAAAGAAACACCTAGGATAAACATGACACTGGACGCAATTTACACCATCAAACTCATCAGCGGCGACGAAATGGTTGCCAAAGTCACTGCCGAAACTGACACTGAGTACACCATCACAAAACCACTCACAGTGGTGCCGGGCCCACAGGGCATACAAATGATCTTGAGCGTGTTTACTGCAGATCCTGAACGCAGCTACTCACTAAATAAATCAGCTTGCTCGATTGTGGCCATAACTCGTGCCGAAGTGCGCGACAGTTACATTGAAGCCACCACAGGAATTCGTCCGGTCAGCAGCAAGATTTTGATGGGATAAACTCGTGCCAGGAATGCAGCGTCAGGGCGATGCCAACACAGCTGGGGGAATCGCACAAGGCGGCGATGCATCGGTGCGAATAAATGGCAGACCTGCCATGGTCGCGGGCAGTGCTGTGACTCCGCATCCCTGTTGTGGTCAGCGTGGTTGTCCTCCCATTCACTGTCATGCTCAAACCGCAGGTGGCAGTGGCTCTGTACGTGCCAATGGCGTTTCGTTGATCTACACCGGTTGTGTGGACACCTGTGGTCATCCCAGAGCCGGTGGTAGTGGGGATGTAAGGGTAGCAGCATAATGGCTTTGACCACACTGCAACTGCAGGCCGCAGCGGGATTGATGCAAAACACTGGTGTGCGTGTGGCTCCCCCTCTCACTGCCTCAGTGGCAGCATACCAAGCTCTAGCAGTGATCACACCCATACGAGCCACAATTACTCAAGGTGCTACAATCCTGTCCTCTGGAACCATACAGAGTCTGCAGACTTTTGCAGCTAGCTCATGCCCTGCATTAGCTGACAACATTCCGTCTGGCAATAATACTTTGGTTCCTCTCACCAACCCCTCGGGCTTCTCGGGTCTGATCACTACCACAGCTAGATTTTATCTTGGCTCAGGGGATGTGTCCAAGTTTGCTCAAGCTCTAAGCACTGTGGTAGGGTACTGTGGCATCACCAACGAATTCATCAACAGTGCTGTCAATGCTGAAACCTTTCAAGCCAACACATTCAGTGGTGTCAACAACATGATGACTGGGGATTTGACGGCAGTGACCTTGAACACTCAGGAATTTGGGGCAGATTTGTCAAATCTGGGCAATTTGATTGACTTGGCACAGGTTGAAAAATTAGGAAGTCCGGCAGCACTGTTGCGACAGCTGGCACGCCAAGGTGCTGTGACTTCTCAGCTCATGATTGAACTGGGACGTGGTGGCATTCCCACTGATGCTGTGATTGCAATCACACAAAGTTCAACAGACGTATCTCCCGCTGTGGAAAAAATCATGTATCAGGCCATGACACAGATCACTGGCAACGACCTGGCCCAAGTAAAACAAATTTTAGGAGTAACTACACCCAATATCGACACCATGGCAGATTTGTTGAATCCTGTAAAAATTTTCCCCAACAGCTATCAAACTTTTTCTACACCTACTTGTTCCGGGGATCGCAACATCTATTCTGACAATGATGCAGTTGATACTGATCTTTCACAAGAGTTACCGGTGTATGCCATGGATGGGTACCAACAGCTGGCTTCCATAATACCTCCAGATCAAGCCTTGGCCAATCGTGCCTTGAGTGTTAGTTTGCAACAAATTACCAACATCACCAAAATGTCACTGCCGGCATTGTCTCGGTCTTATTTGTCAGCAGAAACAGCTCAAGATTTGCCATTGGTTGAATCGCAAACTCAGGCTCTGGATCCTGATACTGCAGCGTATTTTAAAAATACTCTAGCCACAGGTTCCGGAGTCAATGGCACTGTGGTCACAACCGATGTGCTGGGCACTGCTTCTGGAACTGGTTATGTCACACAATTAAACAACGCCACCAACATCATTGGTCAACTGCAGTCTACCGGGGCTCTTGCTACCCTGACCTGGATCTATCAAAGCATGTTAGCTGCACTTTTTGGCGATGATCCTGATTCAGCGGTATCTGACTTGATTGAATTGGCACAGACCGAAATTGCCATAATCGTCGCAGCCAATCCAGATGCAGCGGCCAGTCTCAATAGAGATTTTTCTGCCATGGCCACACACATGACACAAGAGTTTGCATATCAAGCCAAAGCTGGTTTATCGATCTCTGCTTTACAATCTGGAGTCACAGCCTCTACACAGGCGTTGGCAATTGCATTGCCTGGATATGGCCAAGACACTGAATTAGGAGGCACAGCAGAATTTTTAGAAGCCGTGGCTGATCTAGATACTCAGGGTGGACAGAGCTTGGTAGCTGCCATGCGCGAAGGTCGCACTGCTGCAGTTCTAAAACCTCTAGGTGTGGGCATGAACAATGAAGTGAGTTCGGTACCACAAACAACACCTACTCGGGCAGCTCTGTTGCCCAGTACACAGTGATCTGTTGCAAAAACGCAACACAATCCAGGGTTGACTGATAATTGATCAATTGTGTATAATTGCGGCATGAACAAACTAGATTGGTATGCAAAATGGACGGCCACCGCAATTTTGATTGTGGGAACCGCGGTCAACAGCCTGGGCTACTACCCAGCAGGGCCCTTGATCTTGGCTCTGGGCGGTGCCATATGGTTGGCAGTGAGCATCTACTGGCGTGAGCCCAGCTTGATCACTACCAATGCCGTGATGCTGGTCACAGGCCTGGTGGGCTTGGCCTGGAACTACTGGTCCTGATTGGCCCATGACAAATAAACTGATTCGCGATGGCCAGGTGGCTGTGTTGTACAGTCCCGAGCATGGCGCCGGCTGGACCACCTGGAACCAGGAATATCCAGATCTGTTGTTTGATCCTTCCATTGTGGAATGGTTGGAACAAGGCGAACTGGACAAAATTTCCACCTACATGACCTTGAAATACCCAGATGTGTATGTGGGCGGTTTTGGCAATTTGACCATTGGGTGGGTGCCAGTGGGTACCAAATTTAGAATTGCCGAATACGATGGTGCCGAATACATAGAAACTGTGGACTCGATCAACTGGATCACGGCCTAACATCATTGATTTTTTATTCCAACTCTTGTACACTACATCTATGAATCTTGCATATCGTGCTCAAAGCTACCAAACACATGTGACAGCTCAAGGCACCAATCAACAACTGCTGATTGGTCTCAAAAAGCATCTCATGATTGCCCAGGACACCACGGCCAAAAAAGATGTGAGATTGACCAGTCTCGACAACATGAGCGAAGTGCTGGAGTATGTGCTCAGCAACATCAACGAAGCTGTGAGTGCAGAAGAACAAGCAGTGTTGCGGAGATTTTTCAACTTGCTGTTGACCAAGATACGCAAGTCAGTTGTGGCCATTCACAGCAGACCTGAAAATTTTCAAGAGGAACTGAGTTTCATAAATATCCTGTTGAAGATGTAAAAGATTTGTGCCCCTGGGCACGAATAACCTAGAGTGTAACAACTCGCCAACATTTAAGTATGTGGTTTTCCATAGCAAACTAAAGGAGAACCTCGATGCTATCTTTAAACTCAAACACCCTTTCCAGTGCAATCGCACGAAATCTAAACGACAACGCCACCCAGCTGCAAAAAGTTTCGGCTCAGATCAGTTCGGGCAAGCGTATTCTCACTGCTGCAGACGATCCTGCTGGCATGGGCATATTGTCAAACCTCAAGATCCAACAAAGCAGTCTTACCGCTGTGGGCAAAAACCTCACATCAGGTATTTCCTTGTTGGATGTGAGTGACCGTGCTTTGCAAACACAGCAAGACATCCTGACTCAAATGATGGATTTGGCCACTCAAGCCAGTTCCGATCTCTTGAGCACAGAGCAGCGTGATGCATTGCAGAGTTCTTTTGAAGAACTGCAAACCCAGTTGGACACCACTGCAGACAATGCCACGCTGTTTGGTCAGAACCTGTTGGATGCGTCGGCAGCTGACTTGGACATCCAAAGCGGTATCAATTCCGGCGACACTTATACCTTGACTGCTGCGTCTAGCGATGCTGCTACTCTTGGCGTGGATGCTGCTACTATTGACTTGACAGATGTGGCCAATTCTCAAGCTGCCATGACAGCGTTGACCACAGCATCGGCCACTGTGGGCACCAACCAAAGCACAATTGGTACCATGATGACCGGTCTCTCCAAGATGTTGGACAATGCCAAGACCATGAAAAACAGCTTGGCCGAAAGCATTTCCAAGATTGAAGATGCTGATGTTGCTGAACTCAGCAGCCAGTTGACCATGTTGCAGAGCAAGCAACAGTTGATGAGCTCGACTCTGGGAATTACCAACCAATTCCCACAGTACCTGCTTAGTCTGATTCGCTAACATAGGAACAGCAGGGGCCAATAACCCCTGCTAAAAACAACATGATATCAAACTCAATGAGTACTGCAGCCAGTGGATTGATGGCACAACGGCGCATGATTGACACCATAAGTCAAAACATTGCCAATGCTGACAATCCCAATTACAAGCGTCAGGACGCCACAGTTGAGACAGCGGGATCAAACTCAACTGGCGTGCGTGTGTCAGTGGCCACACAGAACCAGCCATGGCTGGATCGTCAGTTGAGTGTGACCTCTACGGAAATGTACCGATCACAAGCGGCTCGGGAAGTGACTGAGTCTGTGGATTTTGCTGTGAGTCACAGCAGGATTGATCAGACCTACAGTGACTTTGTGAATGCTGCCCGAGATCTGCAACAGTTTCCACAAGATCAAGTGCGACTGCAAAATTTCAATTCAGCAGGCGCAGCATTTAATTCGGCAATCAACCAAACTCAAGACAGCATACAGGGTATCCGGGATGACATTCAAGTCAAGGTCGAACTGAGTCAAATTGAACTGGATGGCCTCAAAGAGCAACTGAGCAAGATTGCTGTGAACGGCATCACCAGTGACAATTCTGGTGAAGTGCAAAAGATTCAACAGAGAATTGCCAATCTCACCGGCACCATCAGCGGTTATACCGAAGTGATGAATTCCATCATGCCACCACTCATGGCCAAGTTCACAGTGGTGACTGACGCTGTGAAAACCAACATCAACACCGCAGGTGGTACTGAAATGTTTTCAAATGGAGAATGGATTGACCAAACTTGGGTGCAGGCCGGCACCATTGGCAACACATCAAGTGTGATAGATTTTGGCAATCAATATTCAGCGTTCAAGACCTTGATTGGGTCAGTGACCAGTCGTGGTAGATTGGATGAAGAATATGCCACCCAAGACTACCACGAAGCTGCCAATCGCTATGCTGACGCATACGGTGTGGACATCAGTCAGGAAACCATAAAATTGCTCCAGAGCCAACGGCTGTACGAAGCCAATGCTAAAGTTCTAGCAGCCAGCGACAGCATGATTGGTACGCTGTTGAATGTAATGGGTTAAATCGTTTCAAAAACTGGGTTTTTGTTGTTTTTTTGCAACAAAAAAGCCATTGACCAAAATATCCTTTTTCGGTTACAATAACAGTATTGTAAACAAAAAGGAGTTGATCGTGAGCTATTACATTATCAGTCGTGGTACTGGACTTATTGTTTCGGATGGTCCCAACAAGACTCGTGCATACAAGACCTTTGGTGCTGCGCAGGCCACTCGCACACGACTGTGCCGCAAAGCTGGCTGGGAGTTGAACACCTTGGACATTGTAAACACCCAGGTGTACCAGCCACGCATGGTTGAGCGTACCAACATCATGACCGGAAAGACGTTCATGGAAGATGTGAATACACCTTACTATTGTTCACCCTCGTCAGAAACATTTTGGAGCACCTGATATGAAAACAGATTGGACCCTGTACATTTATCGTCGAGATCGTCGATACAAAACCAGTGAGCGATTGTTTTCCATCACAGTATGGCCTGGCCTGGATCGTGATGGTATCAATCGCACGGTGAATGAACTGTATCCACTGTACCAGGCAACACAGGGCTGGCGCATGGAAGCCCATCCCAGAATTGAAGCTTGACCGCAAATGGCAACCTCGTGTACAATACAATTTTCAAGGAGAAATCATGCCTGACCGTTTTGACCTAGAACAACAGATCTTGGATTGCTGGCGCATCACAGACGAGATTCCCATGATGGAATCCCAGGGTGCTAACTCAGCAGACATGACCAGCTTGGCTGGTGTGTACGAATTCAAGTTTCGCAAACTGTGGGAAACTTTTGAACTCATGGTGGAACAACGCCAATTTGTGTCAGCTGAGGTCAAGCATGAGCTATAGAGTTTTCCAGCACAATATCAACTATCAAGCCCGCAAAGGACTGGAAGGCCCGTTCCACTATCCCAATGGGCAGGTGTTGTACTATGATCCCCGAGCCGGCGAGTACTGGGATCCACGCACCGATTTCTATGTGCCCAACGAGGATGTGTCTCGCTTGCAAAATCAAATCTTTGATGTGATTCGAGCATGAGCGTGATTGACACAAAATTGCACAGAGCCTACAATCATGTTTGAGTGGGCTTTTGCATTGGCAGGCGTCACAATTTGGATCTGCATTGGCGTCATTGATTATTTTTTTCAACACAAGGACATTTCATGAATTCTACCAAAGCGTGGTTTATTTTAACTGTGATTGTGGGCTTGGTTGCTATGTTTATAGCAGGCTTTGCTATTGGCAATTTCCTGGATTCCCACATGCAAGACCGCATGGTGCTCAGCTGTCTCAAGGTCCAGGGCACTGACTTGGCCTACTGCAAAAACCTTGCTGCTCAGGTCAAACTGTGATGACACCGCACGACAGGGAAAACCTGGACTTTTTGCTCAACGCCTCGCCTGAAGCCCTGGCTGCATGGCATGGTTCGGTCACTCAAGACGACATCGAGTATGCTCAGGAACTGTTGGATCAGTTTGCTCGGGAACTCAATGACCGTGCTCGTGAGCTCAGGGTGGAAGCTGAACTTGGTCTCATGAGCGAATACTCACAAGCTCGTGCTATTTTGAAACAGTTTTGATTTGAACAGGATTGCAACATGTCTATCAACAGCGAAATCAAGCAAAAACAGAAAGAAGCCAATCTCAGGTACGAACAACAATGGCAGCGTCAACAGACCATGAATGTCATCCGGGGTCTGTTGCTTGTGGCAATTTTTGTGGGCGGTGTTGTGATGCTGTCCTGGTTCTGGGGCTAGTGCATGAACCAACGAATCACCTATTCCACCAACTGGATGGGCGTGGTAAATCTGCAATGGTACCGGGACCGCGGCCTGTTGCACAAAGTCTCCAGAGTCATGGAATCAGATTCTAGATTCAACGATGCTTGGCGGGCCGGTGATGTTGTGGAATTTGAAGAAGTGACTGAAAGTTACAGTTGCGGGCGTATTGATGTCCGCGGCACAGGTGATCCATATGGTGATGAGATTGGCGTTCCGCCCATGCGCAGTGAAGACTGGAATCAATTTGGCTTTTGGTTGGACACGTTTGAAACAGATCGAGTGTGGACATTGGCAGAACTAACAGCTGAGTATGGGAAAACCAATCCACCAATTCGGTGGGATTCAAAGGAGCAACAACCATGACCATCAACATTTTGGCCGTGCTGGCCGGTATCATGTGCATGAGCGTGGGCAGCTCAGACATTCGTGCTGGTGCAATTGACTGGGATCTGTTCCTGGCCTGTCTTTGGATGAGTGCAGGAATCATGCTGGTACGCGGCGGCATACACATCGAAGATCCACGCTGAATTTGTGGCAAAAAAGCCACACTTTTTGGCTTGACCAATATTGGTGTTTTCGGTTATAATACTAGTATTGCAAACAAAAAGGATCACATGAAATACACCTTGATTACCCCAACAGGTCGTGTCTTTACATTTTTCCTGCGCAGCACAGCTGACATCTATCAGTCAGCTTATGGTGGTGTTGTTTTTTCGCAACAAATTGTGCATGATCAACTGGTCACAGCAGGTTGACCCAAATTGGTGTTTTCGGTTATAATATGGGTATTGTAACGCAAAAAGGAGCTGTGATGAAGGTCATTTACAAAGGCATTGAATATTTCCTTATTGGGGCCTTCGGCGAAACGGTGGAAATTGCACCCACAAGGCACGGCGCTGGTTCTTTTGAAGTTCATAAATCTTTGGTAACAGGAGTTCTGTAAAATGAAGCTGATGATCACAACACAAAACCACGAAAACTACGGTGCCCATGATTGGGACGGCGAGGGCGAGTGCCCACAGTACTGGAAAGCCAAGGGCAGTAGCGAATATCGTTATGACCTGGGTCCTTACGGTCGCAGTCAAGAAGCCGTGACTGAGCTGGTGATGGCTCTGCGCAGCAAGGTTGAAGAAGACAACTACGGCTGGCGCAGTCGTGTGATCGACTGGGAAGTGGTGGCCGATGACTACCTGACCGAGTTTGAGCGTGATCAGCTGGACTATGAGGGTGTGATTCGTCACCCTGCTAAGACTATTACTTTGGGTGCAAGGAGTTAATTATGAACGACCGAATTCGACAACTTGCTGAACAGGCTGGTTTGAATGATGCTTATATGAATTTTGACCACAAATACTTCGCCCAGTTGATTGTTCAGGAATGTTTAGGCATTGTACACGATGCTGAACGAGGTGGTAGTAATGAAATATGGGACAATGCTGCATTGTCCTGGAACAATGCCTTGAAGTTTATTAGACGAGATTTACAAGAACATTTCGGAGTTGAAGAATGAACCAACGAATTCAACTACTAATGGGGCAAGTTCTAGATGAGAAATTTGCCGGCACATGGTCTGTAATGGACTTGCAAGACCTGACGAAGTTTGCTGACAGGTTCGCCCAGTTGATTGTGCAGGAATGTATGCAATTGAACTCACGAGAATTGTCAATCACGGCCATTGAACGATTGCTACCCATGTATCAAGAACATTTCGGGGTTGAAGAATAATTGTTGCTCAAAAACAACACTTTTTTGACTTGACCAATATTGGCTTTTTCGGTTATAATATGTGTATTGTAACGCAAACAGGAGATCAAAATGGAGTTTGAAAAAGCAGTGCTCGAAAAGGTTGCAACAGTTCTTGAATCCAGCAACCAAGCCAGTTTCTTTTATGGATCACTCTGTGTGATCTGTAACATCGCAGAAGCCAAAAAAGTTCTGCGTAAACTCAACCAGGACTACAACAACAAAGTCCAAATGAGCCGCGATGGTTCATATGGTTATATCTTTGACTTTGTAGTGTAAGGAGATCATGATGGGAACACGAAGCAGAATTGGCGTCATGCACGGTAGTACAATCAAAAGTGTGTACTGTCATTGGGACGGTTATGTTGAAGGTGTGGGCAGTATCCTGCAGGCACACTATGACAGCGCACGAGCCAATCAACTGGTGAGTCTGGGCGACATGTCAAGCCTGGGTGTCAAGATTGGCGAGAAGCATCCCTTCAGTGAGTTTGAATTGGACAAAACAAGCCCGGACCATGCAGCCGATCTTGCTCGAGTCCGACTGGCACGAGCCGAAGACTGGTGCAAATTTTACGGTCGTGATCGCGGCGAACAAGATGTCAGCTGGCAAGTGGCTCACACATTTGACCAGTTCCTGGAACAGGTGGAAGCATGTGGTGCTGAGTACTACTATGTGATGCAGGACGGTGTGTGGTACACTGGTTGCCCAGACAAAGGCAGCCCACTGGTTGCCTTGAGCGAGGCACTTGAGGCAGTGGCACAAGAGGCTGCAGCTTGAACGACGGTGAACAGTTTCCAGTAGAGGAATGGGATGCGGCATTTCCGCCCCAGGATTTTGAGCAGTGGGCACCTGAGGTGATAGACCACATGATAGATTTACTGGAGCAACAGCATGGGACTTGATCAATACGCATATTCAGCAGCACGAGCCGGACAGTGGGATGACTACCATGCAGAGTGGGATCGGTCCGAACGCCTGGTAACAAAGCCTAGAGAGTTGGCCTACTGGCGCAAGCACCCAAATCTCCACGGCTGGTTTCATCAACTGTGGAATGAAAAAGGCAATTCAGGCAGCTTCAATGGTGACGAACTAGAGCTGACATGGAATGACCTAGACCGGCTGGAACAGGCAGTCCGGAGTGGCGAACTGCCTGATACATCGGGATTCTTTTTTGGCCGTGATGCTGATGTTGAATACCGAGATCGGGATCTAGAATTTGTTCGACTGGCTCGTGCAGATATGTTTCTAGGTTTGAGGGTGTTTTACAATAGCAGTTGGTAACATGAAAAAAGTCTACTACGAAAAAGTTGGTCGCAGGTATGTGCCGGTTTATGAATATGACAGCAACCTGCTGGACAGTTTTCCGCAGGGAAATCATTTGGTCATGTGCTATCCTGGCGGCAGCAGTCGCAGGTTTAACATTGATCCAAACTATGCTGCAATGATTGCGGCT
>Ga0209400_1001846_pt1 | contig 16551 bp, 17 predicted proteins | sample M_130807_EF_Meta_FD_187313 | JGI IMG/M metagenome (GOLD analysis project Ga0209400, IMG submission 187313) | Freshwater microbial communities from Lake Montjoie, Canada to study carbon cycling - M_130807_EF_MetaG (SPAdes) (version 2) | ecosystem: Environmental > Aquatic > Freshwater > Lake... | reverse complement strand
CTTGACCATACGTTATGACAATGCCAACCAAGTGCCTAATGGAACTGGTGTGGGTAGTGCTATTGCTAGAACAGTCAACGACGTAGTCACAGGATAATCTGGCATGGCTTGGGGCCAGGACTTTGAGAAAGAGTTTTTTGGTGGGCAAGGTCTCAAAGACTATGCCCATGCAGCCAAGACTTTTCTCCCCAACGGATACGAACTTGTTCCGCGCAACAAGTTCTTGTTCCACACTTATTTCAATATCAACACTGGTATTCCGTTATTGAACAATGCATTTCCTACAGATGAAAAAGTACAAATTGGTCTCATGGTCAAGACCATACAGTTGCCTAAATTTACTTTAGAAACAGAAACATTAAATCAGTACAATCGCAAACGTGTGATCCAGAAAAAGATCAACTACGGTCCATTGAATATGACGTTTCATGACGACAGTGGAAGTCTTGTGCGTAACATGTGGTACAACTACTATGCCTACTACTTCAAAGATCCGGCACAGTTTTATCTGGCGCCCAGGGCCACCAATGGCAGCATAGGAGAATTGCAATCTGAAGCAGGATTTGTTTACAATGCCAGAGATATCTACGACAATAATCGTCCAGTGAATGACTGGGGGTACACGGGAGAATCCTACAGTGACAGTGGCAATACTGTGACAGGTAAGCAGGCATTTTTCCGTGACATCACTGTGTATGGGCTAAGCCAGCACAAGTGGGTGAGTTATGTGTTGATCAATCCCTTGATCAAAAGTTGGGATCATGACACCTATAATTATAACGAGGGTGCAGGTACCATGCAGAATTCAATGACTATAGAGTACGAACTTGTGAAATATTATGAAGGAGCCATAGGTGGCGTGCGTCCAGACACCAATGTGGTTGGGTTTGCTGATTCTGCCTATTATGACAATGTACGCTCTAGCTTGGCAAGGCCGGGCAGCACACAATCTGTGTTGGGGCAAGGAGGATTGCTGGACGCTGGTATTGGTATCGTGGAAGATCTACAGAGTGGTACACTGACTGGGGTGATCGGGGCCATACAAAAAGCTGGCACCGTGAATCAGACCTGGAAAGGCAAAGATTTCAGAGCCTCGGTAAACGAAGAAGCCAATGCTGCGGTTAAAGGTGTGCTCAGAAGCAGTATTCCAGCCGCAGTCCGCAGCAATGGCGGGCTGAATGCGATATTTCCAGTTGCTCCAAATAGAGTGGCCACTACCAACACCACACAAGGACAATAACATGGGCAGCACAGTCAACGCACTCAATACCAATGTGGATCTCACAGTCAGGATTTTTGACACATTCTATAACTATGAAACATTTGTCAATGCAGAAGAATATGATGTAGTTTATAGTTACATGAGATCTGTGTTCACCACTGATCAAGCAGCTGGCAATTTCACAGTGAGCTTGTTTAGAATAGCCGAAGAAACACGCACTCCGGTGCTGGACATCTTGCAAAATCTACAAGGACAAGACTCTATCCAAGTCACATTGACTTTGTGTTATTATCTCAACAACATAAGAAGCACCAGCACATTGCTGGGATATGGGGCCACAGTCACCCCCAACTACTATACTGCAAGGAATGTGTTGGCATGAGTCGCTGGGCTAATGGGTCGTATGTTCTCAAAAACCCCGACAAATATGTGGGCAAAAACACTCCTCGATACCGTTCAGGGTGGGAGCATGCCTTTATGAGATTTGTTGATAATAACGATGCAGTGCTGCAATGGGCCAGTGAAAGCATAGCCATACCTTATCGTAATCCCATCACTGGCAAACCCTCCATGTATGTGCCGGACTTTTTTATCACGTACCGCACCCGAGGCAATGTTCAGCGTGCCGAGATGATTGAGATCAAACCCAAAAAACAAAGCATAATTGAAAGCAAGATGAACAGCCGAGACCGTGCTGTGGTTGCTGTTAACTATGCCAAATGGGCAGCAGCGCAGGCCTGGTGCAAACGAGCAGGCATACACTTCAGGGTCATAACTGAAGACGACATGTTCCATAAGCCGGGTTGATCAATCCGGTAAATATGGTATGACCCGCAAACTTGAAGAGTTATTCGACTTACCGCCTTCTACTGATCCTGAAGAGGATCCGGTGTACACTCCTGAGCAAACCCAGTCTGTGATGACTGAAATCGACGATGCCATTGACAAGATTGATGCTGCTCTACCGGGTGTGCGCGACTTGAGTTTATCAGACTCAGAGATGGACGAACTGGCTGATCTAGCCAAGGGCAGCTACAAAGATCTCATGGATCTAGGCATGAATGTGGATTCAAGATTTGCTGCTGAGATATTCTCAGTGGCTGGTGCCATGCTGGGACATGCACTCACTGCCAAGCAGGCCAAGCTGACCAAGAAGTTAAAAATGATTGATTTGCAGTTGAAAAAAGCAAATCTGGATGCCAAACTCGCAGATTCAGATCGAGAACCACCACAGCAAGGCCAAGGCCATGTGTTGGATCGCAATGAATTGTTGGATAGATTGTTGGGCGATAGAAAGACAAATGCCAAAAAAGTATAAATATCACATAGGACTCTGATATGAAAAAATTTCACCATTATCTCGCAGAATCGGAACGCACATATGACTACAGGATCAAGATCCTGGGCGACGTGCCGCCAACCTTTATCAAGGATATGGAGCAAAAACTTGAACAGTTTGACATTGTTAAAATGTCAGGCAAAAAGACCACACCTGTGCAACGACTGTTAAAAGACTTCCCTAACGAAGAAAATGACATGGTGACCTCAGTGGATGTGAGTTTTCGTTATCCCGCTATTGAACCACAGATACAACAACTGGCTCAACTGTTGGGTTTTAACCCCAACCGGATCCGACTGTTGACACAACCATATGTGAACAGTATTGATAACGAGATTGCAGAAATCAACACACAGAACAAGGACTTGATTGCGGATACCGATTATCCTGCACCCAATGCTGAACAGCAGGCATTGAAGAAAGATTACTCAGGTGATCCTTACAAACATGCGGTGTTGCAAAATGCATACCGTTCAGATTTCACAGTGGCCGGTGGCAAAACACCTCCAGCAAAAACCACCAATGATATCAAACAGGACACCAAGAGTCCAATGACTGATATCAAACGCACGCCTAAGCCTGCTACTTTCGCAACACCAAGAGGATAAACCATGAGCGATTATTTTTTCTATGACCTAAACAAAAAGATGGCCGACTTGGCTAACAAACAACAACTGGCCGAAGATGCCCACGCCACACCAGCAAAGCCTGCACCCAACAGGTTGATGGAAGCAGCCGCTGATTACTCAGCCAAGAAAGCTGCCGCTGGCAAAGACATTGGCAAGCCAGGCAAGAACTTTAGCAAGATCGCTGCTGGTGCTGCCAAGCGTTACGGCAGTGCAGAAGCCGGCAAGCGCGTGGCAGGTGCTGTGTTGAACAAACTGCGTCATCCTACTGAAAGCATTGACCAGGCTCAACTCAAGCCGTGGAAAGCCACGATGAAAGAAGGCATGTGCTCGGCATGTGGATGTAAATCTTGCAAATGTGACAGCATGGATGAAAGTGCATTACAAGCTGCCTTTGGCAAAAAGAAATATGGTGACCAAGGCATGAAGGCTTTGCAACAAGCAGGAAGAAATCATGCCGGTGCTGCTACCATGAACAAGATCCGTAATCGTTATGACAAGTATGATGAAAGCATGACCGACGAAGGCAATGCATTCTCGGGCGCAGTAGTCCGAGCCAAGCGTGATGGTATTCAACCTGGTGAAAAGATCAGTGTGGGCGGTAAACAATACAAGTTGAGAGAAGAAGGTGATGCAGAATCATTGTTGGCAAAGTATTCACCAGACATGCATAACCGAATAAAAAATGCAACAGATGATCAACTTTACAGCATGGCACAGGGATTTGGAGGCGACCAACATTCACGAGTTGATCATGAGTTAAATATGCTTCATAAAGTACGACATCATCTGTCTGGACCAGAAGGAGCAGGTGCTCGTAGAGTTAAAGGAGTTCAGGATCGCTTTGCTAATGTAATGAGTCGAAAGTTGAAAGAAGAAGGTGATGCAGCATCATTGTTAGCAAAGTATTCACCAGACATGCATGACCGGATAAAAAATGCAACAGATGATCAACTTTACAGCATGGCACAAGGATTTGGTGGTGACCAACATTCACGAGTGGATCATGAGTTGGATCAACTTCATAAAGCACGACATCATCTGTCTGGACCAGAAGGAGCAGGTGCTCGCAGGGTTAAAGGGGTGCAGGATCGCTTTGATAAAGTGATGCATCGCAAAACACCTAGACCTGATTATGGCACAAATCTCTATGGCAGAAAAATACACGAGGCTGATGCCACTCCACAAGATGTAGCGTCACGCAAAAATGAGATAAAAGCAGTAAACGCGCCTGCTGCAAAAGCATCGGCGGCCGGTGCGCCCAAACCCAATCCAAATGTTCCAGGTTCTATGATCAAAGTAGGCCCAGACACAGGACCAGTTAAAAAGACACAACCTCCAAAAGTTCCAGGCTACAACGACTCTGTTCCGGTTCCTGATCCTTCAAAGCCTGTGAAAGAAGCAGGTCGTTCAATGACTGCCAAACAACAGAAGTTTGCTAAACTTGCTCCTCCTGTGGACAAGATCACTTTTGCCGACAAGATCGTTGGTGCTAAAAAAGCCGCTGGTGGCCGTAGTCGTGACATGGACGAAGCATCGGATTGGTCTAAACTGCACGAACCGTTCAAAGCAGGTAACTTTGACGACACGCCTACTCGCCGCAGAAGCAGCAGCGGTGGCGAGATTGATACCTCTGAACCAGGTGTCACACGCCATCGTCCAGTGAAAGGCAACTACAGCGGCGCAGCACATGATGCTGGTGCCGATGATGAGCCAAGTGGTGCTGTGGGCCGCCGCAAGGTTGGTGCTGGCCAGGGCACAAAGATTGGTGCCAAGATCAATCGTGGCACAAGCAAGCTGATGACTCGTGAAGGCGACATGCCAGAAGACATGATTGAGCCACAAGATTCAGGTGAATACGATCGCGAAGGCGAAATGGCCAAAGACAGTATCAAGACTGTGGTTCGTCATGCACAGGCCTTGGAAAAGATACTGGGCGACAACGATAACTTGCCAGAATGGGTGCAAAGCAAGTTGGCCAAGATTGAAAACATGATGACTGCTGTGGATGACTACATGCAGAATCAGCAAAGCGGTGACATGCCAATGGACGAAGAAAGCACCAACAAGCGTGACAACCGTGCTGAACGTGCTGGACGTCGAGTAGCCAAGGACATCGAATACGATGAGAAGAAAAAAGATGGCATCCACGGCCGACGTCGCGGCAGCGAAGATGACAAAGCAGAGCGTGCTGGTCGTCGAGTCACCAAGGACATTGAGTACGACGAAAAGCACAAGAAAAATGAAAGCAGTGATCAACACTTTGACAAGGGATACTATGACAGCATTGATACTGCCAAAAAAGACAATTCCAAGTCTATCGTAAAGGCCCGTAAGCAATCATTTGAAGAAGAGTCTACCAACACTCGTGACAATCGTGCTGAACGAGCCGGCCGCAAGGTGGCCAAAGACATCGAGTATGATGAAAAGAAAAAAGACGGTATCCATGGCCAGCGTCGCGGCAGCGAAGACAGCCGCGCCGAACGAGCCGGCAAGCGAGTAACCAAGGACATTGAGTACGACGAAAAGAAGAAAAAGAAAAAAGAAGTTGACGAAACCAAGACTTCTGGTTCAGTAGCAACTGGTGCTGCACCCAAGAGAGGTGGCGGCCACAACTACGGCAAAGGTATCTATGACAGTTTGAATCGTCAGTTGGAAAACATGATCTCTGAAAGCATGAACATCAACATGAGCATGAACAATGACGAGCACGGCGGTCCACGTCGAAGTCTCACAGTCACTGCCACAGACGAAGATGCAAGCCAACTGGCACTACTGTTGAAGATGGCTGGCATGGGCGTTTCTACTGCTGACGGGGACTATACTGCCCTTATGCCACACAGTGGTGAAGAAGTATGCTCCGGTTGCGGTATGGCCGACTGCGGCTGCGGCGACATGGAACAGATGGATGAGTCTCATGATCATGCTCATGTGTGCCCAGCATGCGGTGAAGATCCATGCTGCTGTGACAGTGAAGAGATGGACGAAGATCGTTGGGGTGCAGAACAACCACCTAAATTACCTTATGACATGACGGTTACCGCTCCTGGCGGAGTTGATGTAAACAAATCTGGCAGCGATTGGGTTTATAAATCCAACGAACCCGGTGGCCGAATCACTGCAACAATTCCGGCAAAATCCGCAAACAAAATGTTTCCTATGCTTAATATGGACGAAGCATATGGCGACACCGATGCGTCAGAAAATAGTCCAGACTACCCCACAGACGAAGTGGGAACAGCCGATGAGGGAATGTATAGCGGTGGATTGAATGGGCCTAATCCAACTGGCCAGACCACCACTCCTGTGAATGCTGCTCAGAAAGATCGCCTAGGATACAACGGGCTCAGAGAAGATGAAGAAAATAGCGCGAATGGCCGAGATGTAGAAAAAATATTGACGGCTATTAAAAAACTTTTGTTACCTAATCCTAATGACCCATTAGGACGTGAGAAAAAACCTGAAGGGCAAACAAACACCTCGCCGCCGGCGAATGATAAAAAAGATGACTCCGGTGAAATGTCAAAATTACTCAAGATGTTGTCTAAAGAATAACTTATCATGACCACACAATATCAGACCTATGCAGAGACCATGGCCCGGTTGTCGGAACGACATCCGCCTGCACCTACACCACAAGAGGTGCGTAATCAACCTGTGATGATTCCTGGCGTGCTGAGTCAGACCACAAATCTGTTCCGTCCTGTGGCAGTGGCAGATCTAAATAAGGATAACAAATAATGGCTATTCAAGTTGTAAACGCTGTAAGCAATACAGCCTGGACCACAGAAAAAGTGGAAATTGCTACCACTACTGCTAATGTGACTTTTCAAGTTTCGGTAGTGCAACAATACTATATTCAGGCCAATGGTGTTCCTACAAATGCCGTCATGACCACACCAATTGGCAACTTGTATTCCAACGCCATGGTAGTTCCTGGTAATACCGTTCAACAATACTATGTGGGTGCAGGCAACTACTTGAACATTATCACAGGAACAGGATTCACTGCCAGCCAATGCGGCGCAACTCCGCTGACGTCGGTGACTGGTATCTAACATGCGAGCCAGTGAGTTTGTGGCAGAAGGACAAAAAGTAGGTCGTCTCAGCAAAACAAAAAGTTTTGCCACAGTAGGTCTGCACAAATTTGTTGATCCAGGCCATGCTGATCGAACCTACGAACTAAATCGTGTGATGATGGCAGCAGCCAGCACTGATGGAACTTTTATTCCTGACATAGATGGTGAATCCTGGGCTGGACGTTATGATATTGCAGCACCTTACACACCTGAAGAACACAACATGTTAAAAATGGCCTACAAGGCCATAGGATCGGAATTCCATGATCTCAACAAAGGTGATCTCCGCAGTCAGGAAATACCCAGCACCAGCACAGTGAGTCCCATCAAAGCATTCAAAGGTTATGCAAGATGAGAGCAAGAGAGTTTATCACCGAAAACCTAGCAAGCCTGCCTGCAGAAATAGCCGATCCCTTGAGATACACCTATATATTGCCCGGTGTGACCGGTAGCGATCCCTATGGTGCATACAGACTGTCAGTGGCCATGGCTCGTGCTAGATCAGATGCTGGTGCTCAAGACGGTGTAAATCCTTTCATGAGACCCTGGTCAACAGAAACTGCATTTGGGGAATATGCCATAGTGTCCGGTATGGACGAACAAGTGATCCCCATCCTTGATCAAGCATTGAAGATGACCGATACTCCAGGCGGTAAACGACTGGTGTCAACTGCCAAGAGTGAAGAACCCAGTTTTGTAGACAAAACAAGTCCGGTGCGAGCCTTCCGGGGCTATCCAAGGTAACCTATGAAAAAACTTTTAGCAATCTATTTAATCTTTCTCGCGGCCACAGCAAATGCCTGGACACAACGACCACCACAGGACATCAGAACCTGTGCTGTGCATGCTCCTTATGGACTGCCTGCCACCATAGCCACACAATCAATCTGTAGACAAGCATATCTTGTGGGTTACGATGTGGCAGCCAAGATACCCAGATATGTCACATACACATTGATACCACGAAACGCATTAGGTTGCGTGGCAAGAACCAATGCGTTCGCTAGTGATCAATCGATACCCAGTGGTGCCACACCTGAAGACTATGCCGGCACCGGCTACGACAAAGGCCACATGAGCCCGGACGGTGACCTATCATGGGATCCGCAGGTGGAGTTTGAATCATTCCTTATGACCAACATGGCACCACAAGCAGGCAGCCTAAACAGAGGTATCTGGAAACTGCTGGAAACAAGTATCCGTGGATGGGCGGTGCAGCACAACAACAGTTTCACTATCTATGTGGGTGCCATATACAATGCACAAGACAAACGCATCGGCTCGGGAGTAGTGGTGCCACATGCATTCTACAAGATCGTGATCAACAATCAGACCAACGAGATCGCAGGCTGGATGTTTCCACATGTGCCACCCTACCCAAATCTGGGCAATGACTTGACCCGTTTCCGTGTACCAGTGGACTTGATTGAACAAGAATCCAGAGTGAACTATGCGTTTCCGCCCACAGCAAAAGAAATCAACCCAGGACAGGAATGGACAGTGGACTTTGGCCAACTCACACAAGCCAAAAGAGCCAAATGTGGCCGATCCGAATAAATCCGGATAACTAACTGACTATGGCCGCTGCTAATGAAACGGTGCTGATCAAGGCACCACACCGTCGTCAAAAATTCACAGAACAACAACTGGAAGAGTTTTTGAAATGTGCTGACCCCGACACAGGTCCAGCCTACTTCATGGACAACTTCTTCTACATCCAGCATCCCACACAGGGCAAGATGCTGTATCATGCTTTTGATTATCAGAAGAAACTGATCCACACATATCACAACTATCGCTATTCCATCTCCATGATGCCCAGGCAGACTGGCAAATCAACATCAGCAGCCGGTTATATCCTTTGGTATGCTATGTTTGTGCCGGACTCAACCATCCTGATCGCAGCACACAAATACACCGGTGCTCAAGAGATCATGCAGCGCATCCGCTTTGCTTACGAACTGTGCCCGGATCATATCCGAGCAGGTGCCACCAACTACAACAAAGGCTCCATAGACTTTGAAAACGGCTCACGCATAGTGAGTGCAACCACAACAGAAACAACTGGTCGTGGTATGAGTATTACACTGCTTTACGCCGACGAGTTTGCCTATGTGCGTCCCACTATCGCCAAAGAGTTTTGGACAAGTATATCACCCACCTTGGCCACAGGTGGTAAAGCCATTATCACAAGCACACCCAACTCGGACGAAGATCAGTTTGCGTTCTTGTGGAAAGGTGCCAACAAGTGCGAAGATGAATACGGCAACCCCACACCCTTGGGCATGAACGGATTCAAAGCATATCGTAGTTATTGGGAAGAACACCCGGACCGTGATGCTGCTTGGGGTGAAAACATGCGGGCCCAGTTGGGTGATGATCGTTTCCGTCGAGAGATGAATTGTGAATTTATTATAAATGATGAGACCTTGATTGCACCTGCCAAACTGTTGGATCTGGAACACAAGGACCCTATACACAGAACAGGGCAAGTGCGTTGGTTTGAACCCATCCGCAAAGATCAAGTGTATGTTGTGGCACTGGATCCTAGTCTGGGCACCGGTGGCGATCCTGCTGCCATCCAGATCTTTGAAGCCAACACCACACGCCAAGTGGGCGAGTGGCGGCACAACAAAACTCCTATTCCTGAACAGGTGCGTATCATGGCCGACATCATCAAGCACTTGCATGACACAGTGGGCGATGACAAGAGCATCTACTACAGTGTGGAAAACAACACCATTGGTGAAGCAGCCCTGATCTCTATCCAGGAGTACGGAGAAGAATATATCAAGGGCTACTTCCTCAGCGATACATCTAGCCCTAGCACAAGAAGATTCCGCAAGGGCTACAACACCACAAATCGAGCCAAAATTGCTGCTTGCTCCAAGTTTAAAAACTTGGTTGAGTCGGGGCGCATGCGTATCAGCAGTGCCAGCTTGATCAGTGAACTCAAGAACTTTGTGGCACATGGCACCAGTTATGCTGCCAAGCCCGGAGAAACCGACGACTTGATCATGGCCACATTGTTGGCCGTGCGTATGTTGGTGACTCTGCAGAACTTCTACACAGAACTGGACACTCAGATGCGAGATCACGAATCTGAAGTTATTGAACCCTATCCGTTCATTTCTATCATGATGTAGAAGTCTTGTAATGCACTAAATACCGTATGGCACAGAATTCAATCTCAAGCGAACTCAACGATCTGCTGATCACACACGATTTTGACGTGGATGCACTCAGCACCCGGACTGGCCGCCCTGCTGTAAACGAGCGTGGCGTTCCAGATGCTAGTAAAGCAGACATGTTTAGTTTTGATTGGGTAGGACCCACAGGCAAGAACTATGGTACCGCAGTTATACTACTGGATACGAACGGCGGCATGACTATGTATTTTGGAGACAATCTAGGTAGAACCATGGAGCCAGAAGATAAAAAAGCCTGGTATGGTGACTCTGAAACAGACAGCCCAGGTTTCCTGGAACAACTCAAAAACTTTGCCATCCGCACCAGCAAGATCCGTGGTGGCTTTGGCCTAGAAAACTTGAGCAAACTCAAGTATGCTATCGCAGGGCAAGCAGCACTCACTGAAAGTTTCTACGGTACACGGAAGGTCAGTTACTCAGGCGAACCCACTCAAGCCAGGCTCATGATCAAGCACACTCGCTCCATCGCCGAAGGTGACAAGCGTTATCGCTATGTGGAGAGTTTGTTTATTGAAACAGCAGAAGGTGAGCGTTTCCGACTGCCATTCCGCAAGTTGGCCGGTGGTCGTGCCATGCTGGAACATGTGCGTCATGGTGGCAATCCTTACGATCTGCGTGGTCAGCACATCTCTGAAACAGTGAATCAACTGAATGTGTTGAGCCAGTTCCGCAGAGCACACCAAGGTCGTGTGTTTGAAGGCGCTGCCGGTGAACTAGTTACTGAGACTGACCAATATTATCAACGACTCACGCACAACTTGAAACACATGGCCACCAGACGTGGATACAGTCGTTATTTTGAATCATGGAAGCCAGCAGATATCTCTGAAGGTGATATCATGGTAGAAGACTTGCGTGGCATGTTTGTGGAAACACGCATCGACCCACGCATAGAATCAGCTTTGCCCATGTTGGCAAAGATACAACAGGAAGCAAAAGCTATGAAAGAAGCAGATATATTTGAATCATGGGCTGCCAGATTGGTAGAAGGAACCTGGGCTCTGCCCGATACCCCGGAGAAGATGACTCGACTCAAAGACTGGTTGAGTCAGCCGCGACCCCTGGGTCCTGACGCCGAGGATGTCACAGATGTGCTGTATGACCTAATTGGTGATGACGCGCTGTTCGATCAACTGGCAGGCATGGCCGAAGAAGATCCTTCAGCTGATGCTGTACCAATTGTACAAGCCTGGATTGTTCGTAACAAAGATCAGAGTCCTGAATTGGCTGAACTGGCCATGAGTTTTGAAACTGCTGCTCCAATGGAACCTGCAGCACCAATGGAACCTGCAGCACCTGTTGCTCCAGAAACCAATGCACCTGCACAACCACCTGTGGCCGAAGGTGACAACCTTGAGACATTTGAAGATGTGATCCGTTTGTCCGGTGCCCCTATCCGAGAATCTCGAGTTGAAGAATCCAGTGAATATCTATATGAAAAAATTGGCAAAATACTGGCACAACAACATCCTATGTTGAATCCAAATTCTGACGAATTCGCTAATGCAGTTTACCATGAGATGGTGGAATTGGGCATGACACCAAGGTCTGCCAAGCATAAGATAAGTTATGATGAAGATTTTTTAAGTGATGTTGCTACCTCATTCCATCACTATGTTAGTCACGGGGAACTAGATGAAGAAATGGACGACATTCACCCCAGCTATGACCATTATGAACCAGACGGAACTCTTCACAAGATTCCTGGATCGGTTCCTCCCCGTGTGGACGTGTACGGAGTAGGGAAGACTCATGATGATGAACCTTTTCAGACAACAAATATCAACCCTACCTCAGTTAAAAGTCTTGACCTTACCGGAGATGATGAGACCCTTGAAGAATGCAACTACACTCCATTAAATGAATATTGTCCAAAGCATGGACTTGAGGACTGTGGAACCATGGGCATGTTTGAATCTGAACTGGCAAGAATCAAATCTCTTGCCCGCAACATCAACAAAGACTCCATGGACGAAGCAGATTACGATCTTGGCTACCAGGACAATCAACTGCCATTTGTTGATCCAAGAGCCAGTTACGTGATGCCAGCCAATGCTGCTGAAAGAGAGCAAGATGTTAAAGATTTTGGACACCTGACAAAAAATCTAAATCTAGGCAACCCTGCCAGCCCCATCAACAAAAATGTAAATCCCTACGGCAGCAAAGCAGTTCCGTTTGGCCAAAACGGTACAACAACCGTGGGTTACAACATGCCAGCCAACGCCGAAGAACGCGCCGCTGACTTGAAAGACTTTGGCCAACTGACGAAGAAATTTAATCTAGGCAGTAATCGAGCACCAGCCATGGAAGACAAAACTTTTGATGCTGAACTGGCAAGAATAAAATCACTGAGTTCGCTCAAATGACATAAATAAACTTGACACTGAGACAAGAAGCGCATATACTGCTAGGGTGTTTGCGCTTTTTCATTTGTGGCACAGGCAACACAATCTAAATCATTAGATAGGCATTTAACATAGGCAACTTTATAGGAGAAAAAACTATGGCAACTTTAGCAGAAATCAGAGCACGACTACAGGCAGCAGAGACCAAAGGCAAATCCGGAGGCAGTGGCGGTGAGAATCCCATCTACCCACACTGGAACATGGAAGAAGGCCAATCCGCAACTGTCCGATTCTTACCGGACGCAAACTCCAAAAACACATTCTTCTGGGTAGAACGGGCCATGATCCGACTGCCATTCAATGGCGTCAAAGGAGAGATGGATTCCAAACAAGTCATGGTGCAGGTACCATGTATGCACATGTGGAACGAAACTTGTCCAATCCTGTCCGAGGTCAGCCCTTGGTTCAAGGATCCCAGCTTAGAAGACATGGGTCGCAAATACTGGAAGAAACGCAGTTATGTGTTCCAGGGCTTTGTGCGTGAAAATCCCATCGCTGACGACAAGACTCCAGCAAACCCAATCCGTCGTTTCATCATCGGACCTCAGATCTTTACCCTGATCAAGAGTGCGTTGATGGACCCTGAATTGGAAAACTTGCCCACAGACATCATGAGTGGCTTGGACTTCCGTATCACCAAGACACAGAAGGGCGGCTACGCTGACTACAACACTAGCAAGTGGGCTAGAAAAGAATCGGCACTTACCGAACAAGAACAAGCAGCCATCGAAACACATGGCCTGTTTGACTTGAGCACATTCTTGCCCAAGAAGCCCACTGATGTGGAACTGCGGGTCATGAAAGAAATGTTTGAAGCATCAGTTGATGGCAAGGCATTTGACATGGAGCGTTGGGGACAATACTTCCGCCCTGCTGGTATGCAAGCACCTGCCGGGGCTGCCGCAGCAGATGTGGACGAGGATATTCCAGTGGTCAAAGCAGCACCTGCAGCCAAAGCACCCGTGGATGCGTTTGACGATGAGGATACTCCTATAGCAACAGCACCAGTGGCCAAGCCAGCAGAAGGCAACAAAAAGGCCGAGGATATCTTGGCCATGATCCGTAGCCGTCAAAACAAATAAGTAGCAGCATCACACAGAGGGAAACACCCTCTGTGTTCTTTCATATTATAATAGGTGACAAATGGGTAAACCTTTTGACGTTTCAAAATTCCGTAAAGAAATAACCAAGTCAATCGAAGGATTGAGTATTGGTTTCAACGATCCCACAGACTGGATCAGCACAGGCAACTATGCCTTGAACTATCTAATCTCAGGAGACTTTAACAAAGGTATTCCACTGGGCAAGGTCACGGTGTTTGCCGGAGAATCCGGTGCAGGTAAAAGTTACATCTGTTCTGGCAATATCATCAAGAATGCCCAAGCACAAGGCATCTATGTGGTACTGATCGACAGTGAAAACGCACTAGACGAAGACTGGCTCAAAGCCTTGGGCGTAGATACCGGCCAAGACAAACTGCTTAAATTAAGCATGGCCATGATTGACGATGTGGCCAAAACTATCTCCACATTCATGAGCGACTACAAGGCCTTGCCCGACGGCGAACGTCCCAAGGTCATGTTCGTGATCGACAGCTTGGGCATGTTGCTTACACCCACTGACGTGAATCAGTTTGACGCAGGCGAGATGAAAGGTGACCTAGGTCGTAAACCCAAAGCACTCACCAGCCTTGTGCGTAACTGTGTGAACATGTTTGGTAGCTACAATGTGGGTCTAGTTTGTACCAATCACACATACGCCAGCCAGGACATGTTTGATCCAGACGACAAGATCTCCGGCGGTCAAGGCTTTATCTATGCCAGTTCCATCGTTGTAGCCATGAAAAAACTCAAACTCAAAGAGGACGAGGATGGCAACAAGATCTCGGATGTGATGGGTATCCGGGCTGCTTGTAAAGTCATGAAAACACGTTACTCTAAACCCTTCGAAGGTGTGCAGGTCAAGATTCCTTATGAGACCGGAATGAGTCCTTATTCAGGCATGGTAGATCTCATGGAGAAACGCAATCTGCTAAAGAAAGAAGGCAACAGCCTGGTGTTTGTGACCAGCGATGGTGAGATCATCAAGAAGTTCCGCAAGAAGTGGGAAACCAATGAAGAAGGCTGTTTGGATCGCGCCATGGCAGACTTTGGCAATCAGAAAACTGAAGTAAGTATCGTTGAGGAGGCAGCAGAATGAATGAAGCAGTAGCAGTGGCCAGCGAGATGTGGTCAGAACTCAAGCGTTATGTGAACACAGTGGATCGTGATGAAGCAGCCGAAACAGTGGTGGCCATCCTGATCGACAACGACTGTGATGTAGATGATATCAAGGATACATTCAAAGGTGATGCCGATATCAAACGTGCCCTCACAGCATATCTCGACAACGACAAATCATATGAGGACGAGGATGACGAAGATGTTGAGGAAGAAGATCATCACGCCGACGACTGGGAAAACTAATGTGGTACAGCAAGGTAGTGGCCAACTTGGCGGCCATTCCTGATTTCATAGACCATTACGAAGCAGAGCTTGATGCAGCCAAACGAGATTGCAAGATCTCGGGTGTGCTGGAAAAAAACATCACTGCTCTGCCCGGTATCACGGAACAACGCTTCAATCAACTGCAAGAGATTGAAGCGGTTCTGAACTATCTCAACATCCAGCTACGCAAGATACGCCGGAAACACTTTCAAAAGTATCTGGAAGGCTATGCCCGAGCACTTACTAGTCGTGATGCTGAAAAGTACGCTGAAGGTGAGGACGAAGTGGTGGACTTTGAAACCATCATCAACGAAGTAGCCCTGCTACGCAATCGTTGGTTGGGTATCATGAAGGGCTTGGATACCAAACAATGGCAGATGGGCCACGTGGTTCGACTACGCACAGCAGGCATGGAAGATATTACAGTATGACTCCAAAATGTGATACATACTGTTATGAAACCCATAAAGAAAACCGCGCTCGTAACAGGCATGACCGGCCAGGATGGTCCGTATCTTGCTCAACTGCTGATTGAAAAAGGCTATCATGTTTATGGTCTTATCCGAAGATACAGTAATCCCAATCTAGACAACATCAAGTGGTTGGGCATCGAAAATGATATTGAGTTGATCACCGGTGACATCACCGATGAAAACAACATGAATCATCTCATGCAAACTCTCAGACCTGATGAAGTGTACAATCTGGCAGCACAGAGCTTTGTGGGCATCAGCTGGGATCTCAACAAACTCACCACTGAAGTAAATTCCATTGGTGTGCTGAACATACTCAACGCCATACGCAGACACAATCCCAACACACGATTCTATCAGGCCAGCACCAGTGAAATGTTTGGCAATTCGTCCAATCATGGCATGCAAGGTGAAACCACACCATTCACACCAAGAAGCCCGTACGGAGTAAGCAAGTTGTACAGCCACTGGATGACGGTGAACTATCGCGAAAGTTATAGCCTGTATGCCTGTTCGGGAATCTTGTTCAATCATGAAAGCCCGCTGCGTGGCCGCGAATTCGTCACACGCAAAGTCACTGATGCTGTGGCCAGAATCAAATTGGGATTGGAAGACTCTGTTGCATTGGGCAATCTTGATGCACGTCGTGATTGGGGATTTGCTGGGGACTTTGTGGAGGCCATGTGGCTGATGCTGCAACAACCCACTGCAC
>Ga0209400_1001844_pt1 | contig 16570 bp, 12 predicted proteins | sample M_130807_EF_Meta_FD_187313 | JGI IMG/M metagenome (GOLD analysis project Ga0209400, IMG submission 187313) | Freshwater microbial communities from Lake Montjoie, Canada to study carbon cycling - M_130807_EF_MetaG (SPAdes) (version 2) | ecosystem: Environmental > Aquatic > Freshwater > Lake... | reverse complement strand
CGGCCGCTTGGGCAACCGGATGCTGGGTCCGCTGCGAGGCCGAATCTCGGCCGTGCGGGATCTGGACCTCGTGGGTCCTATCACCACATTTCGATCGAATATGTATGACCTGCTCAAGCGACGGTGGGTGACCATCACGGTGGCTCAAGTCGCTGTGTCGGGAACTCAATTACTCATCCTGTTCGTGGCGCTTCGAGGAATTGAAGGATGGGACAAGCCGGGGACGTCCATAGGGGTGGTCTTCGCCGCATTCGCGATTAGCCAAGTGGGTCTGCTAATCCCTATCACTCCAGGCGGTCTTGGCACTGTCGACGCGGCCATGATCGCGATCCTGGTGGCGTTGGGAGTGACCAGCGGAAACGCGACAGCCGCTGACCTTGTGTGGCGTGCATCGTCCTACGTGCCGCAAATCATCGTGGGCATCGTGGCTCTGGTGTCTTGGTACCGACGGGCCGGCAAGACATTCGCGTCGGCCAAGACCCCGGCTGGATGACTTTCGGCGTGTCGTGGCACTAGCAACTTCCCCGGGGCTCTAATCTCCGTGTGTCTGGCCGCCGCGGGAGGGGAAGCCCTCGGCGACCAGACACTTTTTATGCGCCCGCCGCGCTAGCCTCCGGGGCGTGTGGAAGCGATACCTGGCCATCGGTGACAGTTTCACGGAAGGGCTGATGGATGAGATTCGCGTTGATGGTCGACATCGAGGGTGGGCCGACCGTTTGGCGCAGAAACTGGCGGACCACGCAGCCGCCCATGGTCTCGCGGATATCTTGTACGCCAATGTGGCCATCCGAGGCCGGCTGATGGCAGACGTGATCTCCCAGCAGGTGTCCGTTGCGGAAGTCCTTCAGCCAGACCTCGTGAGTCTGGCGGCGGGAGTCAATGATTGTCTGCGTCGGGATTTTCAGGCGTCGGATATTGCACGGGACCTTGAGTCCGGGGTGCGGCGCCTGACTGACGGCGGCGCTCACGTGCTGCTGTTCGCCTACGGAGACCCGTCACGGCGATCTGGAGTGTTGGGTCGCATAAAGGACCGCATCGTGACCCTCAACGCCATCACCGAGGACGTGGCTCAGCGGTATGACTGCGCCGTGGTGCGGTACTGGGATGCCGCCGTGATGGACGATGATCGGCTGTGGGATGCCGACCGGCTCCACCTGTCCCCGCAGGGCCATGAGCTGGCCGCCGAGAGCGCTTGGGAGGCCTTAGGTCTGGGCTCCCCGCATTGGCGTACCCCTCTGGCACCGGGACCACGCCGCGGGCAGATCGGACGAGTCGGAGACGATCTGTCGTGGCTCAAAGCCCATGCGCTTCCGTGGATGGGGCGTCGTCTCCGCGGTCGCTCGTCGGGAGACTCGGTGACACCCAAGAACGCCGCGTGGATGAGCGTCAGCGCCTCGACGTAACTGCACAGGGGTGCGGCAGTGGGCTGCGGTCCACAGGGTGAACTACACGGCTGGCCGGCGACGACACGGTCGAGAACTGTGTGCGGATGTCCACGATCGTGCTGGCAAGTCCGTCATCCCTCATCGCGAGTCTTCCCTTTCTGGTGGGCTTCGCCCCGGAAGAAAGCGTGGTGTTGGTCTGGCTGAGGGATGGAAGCGTTGTTCTCACCCAGCGTGCGGACCTTCCGCGAACCGTGCGGCAGGAATGGTTGCTGACGCTGTGGCAGCACGCCACTGCTCCTGTGGCGGACAGCCTGGTGATTGTCGGGATCTCATCAGACCCTGGAGTCTCCCGACTGGTCGTGGCGGTCGCGGAATTCGCGGAAATGCGTCGACTCCTGGTTCGTGATGCTCTGGTCGTGTCGAATGACGTGTGGTCGAGCGTCCTGTGCGCTGAGCCATCCTGCTGCTGCCATCAACCGCGGGTGGTTCCGGAGAGTGTTCGGACAGCCGTTGCCGCAGAGTTCGCCTTCCTTGGTGTGGCGCCCGCACCCAATCGGCAAGCACTGGAGATTGAAGTGCAGGCGAGCGAGGATCACATGGTGGTCAAGCAGTTGGGCTACAGAGGCATTCGTCGACCAGCGACAGTGCGCGCCGTGGAGATGTGGCGCACCAGAGCCATCGACGAGACGTGCGCGTGGCTGTCGGGATCGACCATCTCCAAGGCAAGCCTGGCCCGCGTGATCTCTGGCCTTCAGGATGTCCGAGTCCGCGATGTTTTCCTGTGGGATTGCGCGTCAGCGGAGCACGACGCCCTGCGGCGGGTCATCCCACGGTTGCAGGAAGCCGTGCGATGCGCACCCGAGTCCATGGTGGCACCGGTGGCCACCACCTGCGCGGTTGTCTGGTGGCTGCTGGGAGATGGCGCACGTGCCCGCCTGAGCATTGGTCGATGCGCGACGGCGGATCCCGAGTACCTCCTAGGTCAGCTGATTGCGCAGGCACTAGCGGCTGGACTCCCACCCAGCACCTGGCGAGCAGCAGCCACGGGTATCAGCCGACAGGAATGTCGGGACGGAACCGGGGTAGTTGCCATGCCACAGAATCGTGTTCTATAGTTCCAGCAGGTCAAGAGTTCCAGCGCTCAGCTCCGGCTTGCTGGACGGCAACCCTCCACCGCGGTGGGGTGCTCCGGGTGAAGACCGGGCCCCGTATGGGGCAAGCGCGGGTCTTGCACTGGGCAGGACCCCGGAGAACGAGCGAGGTCTGTTATGTCCTGTTGCCGAATGACCCGCCGCTGAGGAGCGCCGCATGAGCGGCTCTTCAGCGGTAACCCTCAGCTAGATCGTGCTCGACCCACACCTCCACCCAGTCTCGTGGCTGGTGTGTAGGAGTTCCCATCCCATGTCCATAAGAACATCTGAAAATTATTGCCATCTAAGGAGAATTGTCATGAGTAACGCATGGTCCTTCGAGACGAAGCAGATTCACGCGGGTCAAACCCCCGATGCAACGACAAACTCACGAGCGCTGCCGATCTACCAGACAACGTCATACGTGTTCAACGACACCACCCATGCCGCAAACCTTTTCGGTTTGAAGGAACTGGGCAACATCTACACGCGCATCATGAATCCGACGCAGGCGGCGGTAGAGGAGCGCATCGCCGCACTTGAAGGTGGTGTCGCAGCACTTCTGGTGGCCAGCGGTCAGGCGGCCGAGACGCTTGCGTTCTTGAATATCGCCGAGGCCGGGGACCACATCGTGTCAAGTCCTAGCCTTTACGGAGGCACGTACAACCTGTTGCACTACACGCTTCCCAAGCTTGGTATCGAGACAACATTCGTCGAGAACCCGGATGATCCCGAATCATGGCGTGCAGCTGTGCGGCCCAACACGAAGCTGTTCTTTGGTGAGTCAATCTCCAACCCGCGTAATGATGTTCTCGACATTGAGGCGGTTGCCAAGGTTGCTCACGAGGTTGGGGTTCCGTTGCTCATTGACAACACAGTGGCTACTCCGTACCTGATCCGGCCGTTGGAGTGGGGCGCGGATATCGTGATCCATTCAGCCACGAAGTACATCGGAGGGCACGGCACTGCCATCGCTGGAGTCATTGTTGATGGGGGCAGCTTCGACTATGCCCAGTACCCGGATCGCTTCCCCAACTACAACCAGCCTGACCCGAGCTACCACGGGCTTGTGTATGCGCGTGACCTCGGCGTGGGCTCCGCGTTCGGGGCCAACCTGTCGTTCATCCTCAAGGCACGCGTGCAACTGCTCCGCGACCTTGGATCCGCTGTTGCCCCGTTCAATGCGTGGCTCATCGCCCAGGGTTTGGAAACGTTGTCCCTTCGCATCGAACGCCATGTGCAGAACGCGCAAGCGGTCGCAGCATGGCTCGAGGTGCGTGACGAGGTGGAGAAGGTCAACTACGCGGGATTGGCCTCGAGCCCATGGCACGCACGGGCACAGAAGTACGCGCCGTTGGGAAGCGGCGCTGTTCTGAGCTTCGAGATCAAAGGTGGAGTCGAGGCGGGCAAGCGCTTCGTGGAAGGCCTAGAGCTGCACAGTCACGTGGCGAACATCGGCGACGTGCGCAGCCTGGTGATTCACCCGGCGTCAACCACGCACTCGCAACTCTCCGAGCAGGAGCAGCTCTCGGCCGGGGTTACCCCGGGTCTGGTTAGGCTGGCAGTAGGCCTGGAGAACATCGTTGACATTCTGGCTGATCTCGATGCCGGGTTCCGGGCTGCCAAGCAGGCCTGAGCATGTACGGAGCACTGTCCTACGAGGGTTTGCCTCCTGCCACCGGTGCGTGGCGGGAGGCGGACCCTGTGGGGTCGCGGCTCTTTGCCGACATCGGTGAGGTCGTCACGCAGTCCGGTATGGCTCTGCCCCACGTTGAGGTGGCGTACGAGACCTGGGGGGTCCTCCAAGCGGATGGGCGAAATGCGGTCTACATATGCCACGCCCTCACGGGGGACTCACATGTGACGGGCCCCGCTGGCGACGGGCACGTGACGGGAGGCTGGTGGGAGGGCTTGGTGGGTCCAGGACGGCCCATCGACACCGATCGTTGGTTCGTGGTGTGTGCGAACGTCTTGGGTGGATGCCAGGGCACGACCGGCCCGGCATCGCTGGCACCCGATGGTCGACCGTGGGGAAGTCGTTTCCCCGTAGTCACCGTGGCAGATATGGTCGAGGTGGAAAGGCGACTGACCGATCTTCTCGGGATTCAGTCGTGGGCGTTGATGCTTGGGCCTTCTCTGGGTGGCATGCGAGTCCTGGAATGGATGGTCAGATACCCGGACCGTGTGCGCAGCGGACTGGTTCTGGGGTCCACCGCCGCGGTCTCTGCAGACGAACTTGGCACGCACGCTGTGCAGATCGCCGCGATCCAAGCAGATCCACTCTTCCGCGGGGGGGACTTCTACGACGCTGGCCCGGGGGAAGGCCCCCATGTCGGGATGGGCCTTGCTCGTCGCATCGCGCACCTGACATACCGAAGCGACACCGAACTTGATTCCAGATTCGGCCGCCAGCCGCAGAGGGGCGAGGACCCATACGCCGGTGGCCGGTTCGCGGTGGAGTCCTACCTTGACCATCATGCCGACAAACTCAATCGGCGGTTTGATGCCAATACCTACATCGCGCTCACGCGGGCGATGAGCTTGTTCGACATCGGCCGAGGCCGCGGAGGAGTGGCGTCGGCACTCAGCTGCATACGTGCACCTTTGACGGTGGTTGGGATTGACTCAGATCGTCTTTTCCCCCTACGCCTGCAGCAAGAACTGGCCGACCTCACACCGGGTGCCGACGGTCTACACATCCTCCAATCTCCAATTGGGCACGACGGTTTTCTCGTGGAGGAGGATCAAGTGGGCGGATTCGTCGCCCATGCGTTCAGCAGGATTGCCTCGGTGGTCTGAGCCCCATTATCCACAGTTTCACTGCGCGACAGGGCACGAATGGGAGTGCTCTCGTTAACCTCACGCATGCGCACCTTCATCCACCTCGTGGGGTTTTGCTTCGGTCTTCTGGCTATGGCGACTCCTGCTCATGCGGTGGATGTGCATGGCAACGATGCGCAGGACACCTTTACTGGCGTGGGTGGGCTCGTGTTGTCCGGAAGTGTCGACTCCGGCACTCGAGCAGCGGTAGCCAACTGCGGCGATTGCTCGTGGCAGGCCAGTGTGCCGTGCGATACGCCGTACGGCGTCGCGTTCATCCGCTGCGACTCTCACGTCTTGGGTTGTGTGTCCGGGTCGGTCGAGCGACGAGCGTGGGTCAGACACGGGACTGGGCAGTGGACCGACCACGGGCTCTTCTGCGTGTCGACCCAGGGTCCCGTGACGGTAGAGCAGGTGGGTCACAGCGCGCGCGATGCGTTCATTCAGGACCTCCCGCGATTGCAACCCACCACAGGCCCACGCGCGGGAATCGTCGCTCAGGTTCCGGTGCTGTTCGACTCCGGGCAGCAGCGAGGTCACGTCATCGGAAACTATGTGGTGCTGGGGCAGAGAATCCGGCTCACGGCGACGCCTAGGTGGACGTGGGACTTTGGTGATGGGGCAAGGTTGGCGACCGGTGCTGCCGGGTCGCGCTGGCCCGACCGTGCGGTGAGTCATATCTACCGTCGCGGTGGGGAGCATCTGGCCACCGTCCAGGCAATCTGGCGCGCCTCGTTCACGGTGGACGGGCTCGGCCCCTTCGGGGTTCCGGAGGAGGTCATCCAGGAGGCTGTCGTGCCTGTGCGAGTGGGTGAAGCTCGGGCGTGGGTGGTCCCATGACCCTGGGGGATCCTGGCCTGGGGCCGGGGTACGCATGCGCCAGACCTCATGGCACAATCACCCCACGCCCGTAAGCAAGCCGTTGGCTTGACACGGGCTCTCGTCGTGGATCCACTCAGGAGGACACTCGTTGGCTACCCAGAAGAAGGCCGTCAAGACACCTCCTGCGAAGAAGGTCCCGGCTAAGAAGACTGCCATGGTGAAGGCCCCCGTGACGAGTAAGGCCCCTGCGAAGAAGGCGGCTCCCGTAGCCAAGACTGCGGTGAAGGCACCGGTCAAGGCGGTTGCGAAGAAGGCGGCGCCCGCGGCCAAGACTGCGGCGAAGGCCCCGGTCAAGGCGGGTGCGAAGAAGGCGGCGCCCGCAGTCAAGGGTGCTGCCAAGTCTGCTGCCTCAACGCCGGCTAAGAAGCCCGCGGTTGCACAGAAGGCTGTCGGCAAGGCCGGTAGCGCCAAGGGTAAGGCTGCTGGAGACGTTGAAGTCATTGTTGAGGTTGTGGCAACCGAAGATGGTCTGGTCGAAGTTGAAGATCTCGACGCAATCGAAGAAGTAGATGTCGAGGAGTTGGTTCAGGCCGCTGTTCTTGAGGCTGACCTCGAGGCTGACCTCGCTGAAGACCTTGCAGTAGTCGAGGAAGAGACCACCGAGAGCGAAGAAGCCAAGACCGCCGAAGAGGAAAAGGGCTTCGTCATCTCGGATGTTGACGACACCGACGAGCCCGTGCAGACGGTCACGGTTGCGGGTGCTACTGCCGATCCGGTCAAGGACTACCTCAAGCAGATCGGCAAAGTCTCTCTGCTGAACGCTGAGCAGGAAGTTGAGTTGGCCAAGCGCATTGAGGCAGGTCTGTTCGCCGAAGAACTGTTGAACTCAGCCCAGAAAATGGACAAGCGCACCAGACTCGACTACGAGTGGATCGCCACCGATGGAAGGCGGGCCAAGAATCACCTGCTCGAGGCCAACCTGCGTCTCGTGGTCTCCTTGGCCAAGCGATACACGGGCCGCGGAATGCTCTTCCTGGATCTGATTCAGGAAGGCAATCTCGGCCTTATCCGCGCGGTCGAGAAGTTTGACTACACCAAGGGCTACAAATTCTCGACCTATGCAACGTGGTGGATTCGCCAGGCGATCACCCGAGCCATGGCTGACCAGGCCCGCACCATTCGAATTCCCGTCCACATGGTCGAGGTCATCAACAAGCTGGCACGTGTTCAGCGCCAGATGCTCCAGGATCTCGGGCGCGAGCCAACCCCGGAAGAACTCGCCAAAGAGCTCGACATGACTCCCGAGAAGGTTGTCGAAGTCCAGAAGTATGGACGCGAGCCAATTTCGCTCCACACGCCGCTTGGCGAGGAGGGCGATAGCGAGTTTGGCGACCTCATTGAGGACTCCGAAGCGATTGTTCCGTCGGATGCGGTTTCCTTCACGCTACTTCAGGAGCAACTAGAGTCCGTGCTCGACACGTTGTCCGACCGCGAAGCCGGAGTTGTGCGCATGCGCTTCGGCCTGACAGACGGACAGCCGAAGACGCTTGATGAGATAGGCAAGGTCTACGGCGTCACTCGTGAGCGCATTCGGCAGATCGAAAGCAAGACGATGTCCAAGTTGCGTCACCCGTCTCGATCGCAGGTCCTCCGCGACTACCTCGACTAGTTATGGGCCAGGTCAGAGTTAGCAGGTTGGGGCCTGAAGCTGCCCCGCATCAGATTGTCGAAGTTTCGATGATCAATAGTGCTCGGCGCAACCTCCTCGGTGTCGCCATGCTGGGCGAACTGTCTGATGCTCTCACCGATGCTCAGTCACATGGGTGTCGAGCCTTAATCCTTCGTGCGGAGGCAGGCGTGAGCACATGGTCTGGGGGTCATGACATCTCCGAGCTACCGACTGGCGCTCACGATCCGTCGACTTGGGTCAATCCCCTTGATGAGTTCTTGCGCCGAATTCAAGAGGTGCCCTTTCCCGTCATCGCGGGTGTGGAAGGTGGCGCCTGGGGTGGGGCCTGCGATGTCGTGATGACATGCGACCTTGTGGTTGCCACGTCGACGGCCTCGTTCGCCATCACCCCCGCGCGGTTGGGGATTCCGTACAGCACCGCTGGTACGAGCCACTTCCTTTCCGCGCTTCCATTGCATATAGCTAAGGAGATGTTCTTCACGGCGCAGCCGATATCGGCGACGGACGCATATCGGTGGGGCGTCGTCAATCGGCTAGTGGATTCGGAAGATGCCCTGACTGCAACGACACGGGACCTGGCCAGGACGATTGCCAGCCTCGCCCCACTGGCGATCGCGACCATTAAGGCGGAGTTCACCGCCATTGGTGAGTGCGCCGACGACACGAATCTGCGTGGTGTTGCTGAGGCTCGCCGCCGGTCCGCCTGGGCTAGCGAGGACTACCGCGAAGGCATTGCGGCATTCGCCGAGCGGCGCACCCCGAAGTTCCGCGGGAAATAAGCCGGGCTTACTCGACCGGGGCGTGTGCCGTCTCGACGAGCTTGTGGGTCTCATCGATGACGGATGAAGCCTGCGGACGCAGAACATCCTCGTGGCGAGTCCAGTGGTGACCGCAGAACTGCAGATCCGTGCCATTGGTCAGGACCACTCGCACATAGGCCTGAGCGTTACAACGATCACAGCGGTCGGTGGCGCTGAGGGAAGGAGCGGTCAGTGTGGTTGTCATCTGCGGTGCCTCCCGGTCTGTGCTGGCCTAATCGGCAGTTCTACGTGGAATAACAGTCTTACACGGGTATGACATTCCCACCTCGCCACGCCGGAATGGTTCGCTTATGGCGAATCTGGCACAAATGCACAAGCGCTCGTGGCAGCTCCTCATGGACGCGGCCAGCCCCTACTGTGACGATGTGGTCAAGGAATCAAGCTATTCCGCGAAGGATCTGGCCGTCCTTGAGGGCCTTGAAGCGGTACGCAAGCGTCCCGGCATGTACATCGGCTCCAATGACGGCCGAGGGCTGATGCATTGCCTCTGGGAAATCCTCGACAACTCGATCGATGAGGCCCTGGCAGGGTACTGCTCAAAGATCATTGTGTCCCTTCATCCCGATGGTTCAGCCGAGGTGGCCGACAACGGTCGTGGGATCCCCGTTGATATCGAGCCGAAGACCAAACTTTCCGGCGTCGAAGTAGTGTTGACGAAGCTCCATGCCGGTGGCAAGTTCGGCGGGGGGTCCTACGCGGCATCGGGTGGATTGCACGGTGTCGGTGCGTCTGTGGTCAACGCGCTCTCTGCGCGCCTGGACGTCGAGGTCGACCGAGGCGCCAAAGTTCATGCCATGTCCTTTCGGCGTGGAGTGCCAGGCATCTTCGACAGCGACAACCCTGATGCGACTTTCACACGCAAGAGTGGAGTGCGCGTGACTGGAACCTGTCCGCGCACCCGTACCGGCACCCGAGTGCGATGGTGGGCCGACCGTCAGGTGTTCACCAAGGACGCTGACTACGACTGGATTTCCTTACGCGAGCGAGCGATGCAAAGCACGTTCCTTGTCCCCGGGCTGACCATCACGATCCGCGATGAGAGGCAAAGTCCTCTGGTCGAGGAGATGTTGCAGCACAAGGGCGGCCTAGTGGAGTATGTGGATGCTCTGTGCACGGGCGAGCAAGCCAGTCCTGTCATTCGGCTGTCCGGCAGTGGTCATTTCCACGAAACCGTTCCTGTCCTGGACGCTAAGGGACACATGACCCCGCAAGAGGTCGAGCGTGACCTCCAGGTAGACGTCGCGCTTCGATGGGATACGGGATACGACTCGACCTTACGCTCCTTCGTCAATGTGATTGCGACCCCCAAGGGGGGTACACATGTGCTGGGATTCGAGAGAGCGATGGTCAAAGTCCTCAACGAGCAGTTGAAACTTGCCAGGGTCGTGAAGAACGCGGACGACAGCGTGACCAAGGATGATGTTCTGGAGGGTTTGTGCGCGGTGGTTGCGGTGCGGCTCGCCGAACCACAGTTCGAGGGGCAGACCAAGGAGACCCTGGGCACGCCTTCAGCGACCCGGATAGTCGGCAATGTCGTGTCGAAGGAACTTTCGGCGTGGTTCGCGAATCCTCCCCGGGGAGAAAAGCAAGCAACCAAGATTGTTCTGGACAAGGTGGCCAATGCGATGCGGGCCCGGGTGGCAGCTCGAACGCATCGAGACACCCAGCGTCGCAAAACAGCCTTGGAGTCCTCCGCACTTCCTGCCAAACTCGTTGATTGCCGCACAGACGATGTTGAGCGCAGTGAGCTGTTCATCGTCGAGGGAGACAGTGCGCTGGGTACCGCCAAGACAGCGCGAAACGCAGACCAGCAGGCGTTGCTGCCCATTCGAGGAAAGATCCTGAACGTGCAGAAGGCCTCGCTGGCCGACATGCTCAAGAACAGCGAATGCGCGTCAATAATTCAGGTGATCGGAGCAGGCTCGGGTCGGACCTTTGATCTCACCCAGGCTCGGTATGGAAAAATTATTCTAATGTCAGATGCTGATGTCGACGGTGCGCACATTCGCTGCCTGCTTCTCACCTTGGTCCATCGGTATCTCAAGCCACTCTTGGACGAAGGGCGGGTGTACGCCGCGGTACCGCCGCTACATCGTATTGAGGTTGTTCAGGCCGGCAGCCGGCCCAACGACGTCATCTACACGTATTCGGATAGCGAAATGCACGCGGTGCTGGCAGACATGGACAAAAAGGGCCGCAAGGTAAAGGATCCCATCCAGCGCTACAAGGGCCTAGGCGAGATGGATGCCAGCCAGCTGCGCGAGACGACCATGGACCCCGCCAAGCGCACGCTCCGGCGTATGACCATGGCTGATGCTGCTGCGGCGGAGATGGCCTTCGACCTGCTCATGGGCAGCGAAGTGGGACCGCGGCGAGACTTCATTGTTGAGGGAGCTTCGAATCTGGATCGGGATCGCATTGACGCATGAGCGGAGTCACCCTCAGGCTTATGAGTGGGGATGCGGCACAATCTCACCATGCCATTGTCTGAGACCGCCGTTCGTCGGCCCTTTCCAGAATCAATTTTCGAAGATGTGCTCGCGGCAAATGCCGACTATGCGCTCAGGTACAACGCCACTGGCCTCACGGGTACCGCGTCCCGTGGGCTCGCGGTCGTCACCTGCATGGATTCTCGAATCGATCCTTTGCAAGTTCTGGGCATGGGGCCTGGGGACGTCAAGATTCTCCGCAACGCGGGTGCCCGCGTAACTGAGGACGTTATGCGCACCCTGGTGCTCGCGAGCTACCTGCTGGGCGTCAACAGAGTGCTGGTCATGCCTCACACGGATTGCCGAATGGCAAGTGCGACTGAGTGGCAGGTGCACGAGCAGATCATGGAGCGGTTCGGTGTGGACACCCGCAGCGTGGAATTCCGGACGGAGACAGATCAAATCGGGGCGTTGGTCACAGACGTCACCCGGCTTCGCGCCTATCCATTGCTACCCGCCGAGCTCGTGGTGGCGGGTGCCGTGCTGGATATCAGCACGGGGACTCTGAAGCCACTGGACGCGTGAACGACTGACTGGTTGCTCGGCTAGGTCTGTGAACGAATCTGCGATACGGGTTCGCCACCGATTCCCCAGTCGTCTGCGGTCACTTCGTACAAGGTGACGCGGATGCGCCCAGGGTCACCACCGAGAGCCTCGGCCGTCGCATCCGTGAGTCGTCTGATGAGGTCATGCTTTTGTTCCCGTGTACGTCCCGTGAGCATCGTGACCTGGATGAAGGGCATGGGTCGAACCTCCTTGGGAGGGCAACGAGGCACGACTTTCTGCCTGTCAATTGATAGCAGACGATATCGTGTTCCCGGATACTCTTCGGTCGCCGAATGCGTCGATGCTGCTGCAGTGAAGGAATGCTGATGACACGCCCTGTGCGGATCGCCATTGTTGGGTCGGGGCCATCTGGAATGTATGCGGCTGATGCGCTGGCGAGCCAAACACAGGTCCCGGTTGAGGTGGATGTGCTCGACAGACTTCCGGTGCCTTTCGGACTGGTTCGCTACGGGGTTGCGCCCGACCATGTGAGTATCCGCTCGGTCCGCGACACGCTGGACAAGGTCCTCGACAAGCCTGGAGTCCGTTTCGTGGGCAATGTTGACGTGGGGAAGCACGTCTCCATGGCCGATCTGCACCGGCACTTTGACGCTGTAGTGCTCACGTACGGCGCCTCGCGCGACCGTCGTCTGGGCATCCCCGGCGAAGAATTGGATGGCAGCGTTGCTGCGACCGATTTCGTTGCCTGGTACTGCGGGCACCCAGACGCCGAGAGGACCACATTCGAGCGCCTGATCCCCTCGAGCGTAGGGGTGGTCGTCGTGGGCGTTGGCAATGTGGCTGTCGATGTCACCCGGGTGCTTGCCAAGACCGTTGCAGAGCTTGACCAAACCGACATGCCCCAGCACGTGTTGGACACCCTCGACGGGTCGACTGTGGTGGATATCCACGTCTTGGGGCGCCGTGGTCCCGCTCAAGCGACCTTCACCACCAAGGAACTACGCGAATTGGGCGAACTTCTGAACGCGGACGTGGTTGTGGATCCGTTGGATGTGGTGATCGACGCAGCCAGCGAGGCCACCATTGCTACGGATAAGTCGGTCGCCCGCAATGTCGATGTCATTCGCGAATGGTCTACTCGAGGGCCCGGAGAACGACGTCGCAAGGTCTTTCTGCACTTTTGCGCGCGTCCAGTAGAGCTTCTCGGTGACGGGCGAGTGTCATCAGTGGTCGTGGAGAAGACCATGCTGGATGGCACGGGCAATGCCAAGGGGACCGGCGTGACCTACGAGCTCCCCGCGAATCTGGTCATCAGGAGCGTGGGTTACCGCGGAACCGCTATGGGCGATGTTCCCTTCGACGCCACGAGCAACGTGATCCCTCATCTCAATGGCCGCGTTGTGCTTGAGGGTGTCGTCGTGCCGGGTGAGTACGTAGCTGGATGGATCAAGCGCGGACCTACAGGAGTCATCGGGACCAACAAGAAGGATGCAACCGCGACAGTCGCCGCCCTCCTTGAGGACGCGGGTGCCGGCCGTCTCCCTGAAGCAGAAGAGCCTTGCTCGTCGGCATTCGACACGTTGCTGGTCGAGCGGGGCGTCCGAACTGTCACGACGGAGGGTTGGCGGTCAATCGACAAGGCGGAAAAGGCACTAGGTGCCAGCCGCGACAGACCACGCACGACTATTCATGAAGTGTCATCCATGCTTGCCATTGCAGGCGGCTAGTCGCGCCATCGGTTACAGTCCTGAACCGTCCCGGCGACCCAACTGGACCCCTCGATGGGTTCCCCGCCGCACGACTCCAGTCGTTCGTCAGGGAGAGGTAGCTGCCTCACTGACACTCGCCATGCACGTCCGTCGACGTGACGAACCTCGGCGAGCGCGGATGCGATGGTGTCGAGCGCGATGCCTGCTTGCACGGGGATTGCGCGGTCCTCTCTCACCCAGAGAACGTCGAGAGCGTCCACGTGGGTTATGTGGTGGTGGGAGCGCACCGCGATTTCTGCGGCCTGGAACGGAGCGGGAAACGCTGACCGCCCTCGAAAGTGACTCAATGCAATGTAGCCGCTTTCCGTGGCATCCAACAATTCCAGTGTCTGGTCTAGGTTCAAGCGCCCGTACGTCGTCCCCGTCGGCAGGGAAAGTGCCGTGGGGGCGAATCTGTGGCCTCCCAGATGACTGCATTCCCAGACTCGACTGCGCTGGGAATATCGCTTGAGAACATCGCCCATCAGCGCGCGGCCATGAATCGCGCAGCATCGATCGCGACCACTGTGGGTGCAGATGAACAGCGGAGACGCTTCAGTTCTGATACCGATGGCTGGAAGGGCATTTGCTGCCAAGTCGGTGAAGTTCAATGCCATGAGCTCGTCGTCAGAGACCCGGTCGCTGTGTCGCATGCGGACACTGCCAGGGGCGGTGAAGGCTAGCCAGACATTCCTGGAGCCGTCTGCGGCACGCTCAGGACGATCTGCATGTCGGGCGAGGAGAACCGTCGTGCCGGAGCCCTTTGCCGTGGCGAGGTGCTCCGCAACATTGACGGGAAGGCGGCTGTCGAGGACGGCGTTGCGCCCCCAGGGGCCCGGTTGCTCAATGACCACGTACGCCGCGGCAACGGGTGCCGTGGCAGCCAGAGGCTCGCTTACGGCAGAGACGGAGCATTCCGTCATAGACCACCACCGAGACCGGCAATGGGCACGCTGAGTGCGATTCCGGTCGCGTCGCGTCTGATGTCAAGGTCGGGCAGGTCAATGGGTCCACCCGAGGCCGAGCACGCCAGAGCGGGCATGGCGCCGGCCCACGCGACAAGAAGGCAGTCCTCCGATGAGCGAAACTTGTGCGCGCGCACGCCTGTGGTGGCACGACCCTTCGCCGGGAACTGTGAGAGCGGGGTGAGTTTCACAGTGCCGGCATCGGTGCCGGGCAGGGCGTTGGAGGATCCAGCGACAGTGACAGCTGCAGCCGAGTTGGGATCCACGGCGCAGAACGCGATAACGCGCGATCCTTCATATAACCGCACACCCACCATCCCGGCCGCCGCCCTACCTTGCGGACGCACGAGCGATGCTGGGAAGTGGAGTAGCTGGGCGTCAGAGGTGATGAAAACGAGGTGGGCTGACTCTGCGTCAGCCTCAGGAAGTCGCACGGCGGCGACAACACTGTCGCCATCCTCGAGGCGGATCACATCCCAGGCGTCCTTCGCGGTGAGGCTCTCTGGCTGTACCCGCTTGACGATCCCAAATTCGGTGGCCAGAGCCAGCGCGCCGGTCTCATCCAGGCTGGTGAGGCCGACGGCGCGCTCGCCCCGTGGGAGTTCGACAAGGGCCCCTAGCGGAGCGCCGGAGGACAAACCCGTGGTTCCGGGTGCAAGTGAAGGCACATCAAGGCATGACACGCGAATGACCCTGCCTGCAGATGTGACAACGCCGACACTTCCACGAGTGGTGGCCGGGACCGTGTGGACGATGACGTCGTGCGGCGAGCGGGCCTTGACGTCGGCAACTGTGCGGTTTCCCGACGACCGGGCGATCAGGCCAGTCGCCGACATGACAATCAGGCATGACGCGTCTGCCTCCTCCAACGGGACGGAGGCGGAAACGGGTGCTGAGCCCTCGAGGAGAAGTGTGCGTCGTGGCGTGACATGGTGCTGTGCAACTGAGGAGATTTCGTCTGCCACAGTGTCGCGAAGCGTCATCGGATCGTTGAGAATTCGCGACAGCGCGTCAATCTCCTCACGAAGGCTTAGTGACTCGGCTTCGAGTTCGATCCGGCTGAACTTCGTGAGTCTGCGAAGCGGCATCTCGAGGATGTAGCTCGCCTGAATCTCTGAGAGGTCGAAAATGCTCATCAAGCGAACCAGAGCGGCAGCAGTGTCGTCGGATTTCCTGACAACGGCGATGACCTCGTCAATATCCAGGATCGCCGTGAGCAACCCGGCGACGAGATGAAGACGCGCCTGCGCTTTGTCGCGACGGAATTCGCTCCTACGACGGACCACCACCAGCCGGTGGTCCAGCCACACACGCAGCATCTCACGCAGCCCCAATGTGGCCGGTTGTCCGTCGACGAGCGCTACCGCATTGATTGCGACTGAGTCCTCGAGCGGTGTCAATCTGAAGAGTTGATCCAGCACGGCCTCGGCGTGGAAGCCGTTCTTCACTTCGATGACAAGCTGAAGTCCGGAGTCACCATCGGTGAGATCAACGACGTCTGATATGCCCTGAAGCTTCTTCGCCTGAACTGCGTCCTTGATGCGATCAATGATGCGTTCAGGCCCCACGTTGTAGGGCAGCTCGGTGACCACGATTCCCCGACGTCTGGGTTGGACTTGTTCGATGCGTGTACGTGCTCGCACGCGAAAGGATCCGCGTCCTGTCTCGTATGCCTCTTTAATCCCATCAAGACCCACGATCACGCCTCCACCGGGCAGGTCCGGACCAGGAACAAACGCCATGAGGTCTGCAAGGGATGCATCAGGGTTGAGCAGCAAATGGCGGGCTGCATGCAGGACTTCGCCGAGGTTATGCGGAACCAGTGAGGTGGCCATTCCTACCGCGATTCCCGATGCCCCGTTGACCAACAGGTGGGGGATGGCTGCGGGGAGTACGACAGGTTCGTGCTCACGACCGTCGTAGTTCGGCGCGAAGTCAACGACGTTCTCATCCAAACCTGACGTCATATCCAAGGCTGCGGAGGCAAGTCTTGCCTCCGTGTAGCGCATCGCCGCAGGTCCGTCATCGGGTGACCCGAAGTTCCCGTGTCCATCGACCATGGGCAGCCGCAACGTGAACGGCTGGGCCATCCGAACAAGGGCGTCATATATAGCTGCATCTCCGTGGGGATGAAGTCGACCCATGACCTCCCCGACGACTCGGGCGCTTTTGACGTGCCCTCGGTCCGGTCGA
>Ga0209400_1001841_pt1 | contig 16584 bp, 17 predicted proteins | sample M_130807_EF_Meta_FD_187313 | JGI IMG/M metagenome (GOLD analysis project Ga0209400, IMG submission 187313) | Freshwater microbial communities from Lake Montjoie, Canada to study carbon cycling - M_130807_EF_MetaG (SPAdes) (version 2) | ecosystem: Environmental > Aquatic > Freshwater > Lake... | reverse complement strand
GTAAATCATCCAAGAATGGTGAATCTGCTTGAACGAGAGTCTTTTATGACTTTTTCATCTGACGAGCCGTCCGATCAATCTATGATGAAAAAACTTTTAGAAACGATCGATCACTAACTTTAAGTAATACTTCAAGGTCGTTTCAATTTAAAAAATTTCTCTTTTTGGATATCAACATTGTTGAACCTTTTTAAAAGGGTTAAGTCCATGAAACGTAAGTCGTATTTTTGTAGATAAAAATTGTGGCTCATGTATAATTCGCGCAAATCGTGATTTATACGCGGTTGATGTGTGTCACTATTGTTACACTTTGATACATATTTTATTTAATTTAATATTTAAGGAAATTACATGTCTAAGTTATTCGCTTCATTAGTTGCAGGTTTATTCGCACTTTCATTAAATGCTTTTGCTGCTGACGCTGCTAAACCAGCTGCTGATGCTAAAGCTGCTCCAGCTGCTAAAGCTGCTCCAGCTGCTAAACCAGCTGCTGATGCTAAAGCTGCTCCAGCTGCTAAACCAGCTGCTGATGCTAAAGCTGCTAAGTAATTAGCTTCTGTATTAAAGAAAAAGGCGCTTTTAGCGCCTTTTTTTATGCTCGCTATATTTATTTTTTTATAGGCGCTGCAAATGTAAAAGCGTCTGAATAAAATTCATCTTCGGATAAGCCTTGCGCAATAAAAGTTTTGTGAGCCACCTCCACCATTTGAGGGGCGCCACAACAATACAATTGATAATCATTCAAATTTACAAAATCTTCTAAGACGGCTTCATGCACTAAACCTGTTCTGCCTTGCCATGCATCTTCTTTAAGCGATTCTGACAATACAGGGATATATTCAATATGCTTAAATTCATTGGCCCATTTTTTGCACAAACCATCCATATATAAATCCTCTAATACGCGAGCGCCTCGATAAAGCCTAATGGGCCGCGCCATATTTTTTTGAATAGACTCTTCAATCATGCCCTTAATAGGCGCAAACCCTGTTCCACCAGCTACAAAAATAATGGGCTTTGTTGAATCGTCCCGTAAAAAGAAATTCCCAAAAGGTCCTTCTACACGAAGAATAGATTTTTCTTTCATTTCTTTAAATACGTACTCTGTAAATTCGCCGCCTGGAATGAGTCTGAGATGAATTTCAAGTAAAGAGGATTCATATGAAGGGCTAGCGATAGAAAAAGCACGCCTTTTACCATCTTTAAGTAAAAATTCTAAATATTGGCCTGCCACAAATTGAAGTTTGTCTGTACTCGGTAGCTTTAACTTCATAAGCATCACATCATCTGTAAGTGCTTCTAATGATTCAACGCGCACTGGGAAAATTTTAGGTCTAATATTATTAGTAATCGCTAATTCCTTTATTTCGATGGTTAAATTTTCTAAAGCGATCGCTCTGCAAAATAATGTCATGCCATTTTTAATTTCATCTTCTGAAATAACTGATGATTGATAATCTTCTAAATGTACTTTGCCCGCAACGACTTTACCTTTGCATGCACCGCATGCACCATTTCGACAACCATAAGGCAAATGCACGCCGGCATCCATTGCCGCTTCTACAATGGTTTGACTACTTTTGGCTTGAAAGGTATGGCCGCTTGGCAAAAGTGTAATGGTATAACTCATTATTTTAAAAGTTCGTCATCGCGGCGATACTCGCCCTCGATTACGTCTTCTTCCGTTGGATTAATATTTTGAGAAGGACTATCTTTAATAGGAATAAGTAATAATATGACTGCAAAAAAATCCGTCATAACGCCCGGAATAATAAATAAGATGCCAGCAAATAAATTACGTGCACTTCCAAGCATCGCTTTAATAGGATTGCCGCCCTGACTCATAGCACCCATCAGTTTTGAAAAGACCAGTTGTTTTTCTTCTTTAATTAATCGCCAACCAAAGTAGGTGACTAAAACCATGTAAAGAAAAAACCACCATCCATAAAGAGCACTTAGTTTAAAAATGCCCCATATTTCTATCACTGGGAAGGTTAATAAAAGAATAGTAAAAAGTAATCGCATTAGGTTATTCTATGATTTTAGTTAGAATTATATGTAATAAATGATCGTTGTGCTTAAGAGGTTAGTGTTAATCATACTTAAGGAACGATTTTTGATGATTCAACTCCAACTTGTTTATCTCTATTAAAGGCCGTAATTGATGTTTAGCCGTATGTTTGATTTCGCAAAAAAAATAACAATTTTATTAGGTTTATTTTTTATAAGCTTATTTATTAACACCGCAATCGCTAACGAATCTTTATTTATAAAAGATAAAAATGATTTTTTACAGCCTGATGCCGCATTTCAATTAACAATAAATAAAAATACGCAATCCATTGAAGCAGTGTTTTTGATTGCCAAAGACTACTATCTTTATCGAGACAAACTAAAAATTGAATTCGATCATATCCCCCAAAGCCAAATACTTTTACCTGCAGCTGAAATTAAAACAGACACACATTTTGGTAAAACTGAAATTTATCATGGCACTTTAAATGCATCTATTCCTTTTGATGCGAGCCATCCACCCAAAGAAGTGAGTATTAGTTATCAAGGCTGCAGCCAAAAAGGCTTGTGTTACTCGCCAATTAAAAAAGAATTTAAATTTGATAATATTCAAACTGTTAACTCAAATGCGTTCAGTACTACTTCTGAAGTTGATACGATGCAATTCTTATTGCAATCTCAACATATCGGTCTTATTTTATTAGGATTCTTTATCGCGGGCCTACTGCTTTCCTTAACACCTTGCGTGCTTCCGATGATTCCTATTTTATCGAGCATAATTTTTGCATCACATAAACGCCCTTCTCAACAAACACGAATAAAAGATTTTTTTCTATCTTTAAGTTATGTGGGTGGGGTCGCTTTTACTTATACATTATTAGGAATCTTTGCAGGCTTATCTGGTAATTTAATTACCACGAGCATTCAAAGCCCAATGCTCATGGGTGTGCTAGGTGTTATTTTTATTCTTTTAGCACTTTCCATGTTTGATTTATATGCACTCAAATTACCGCATTTTATTGAAAATTTCATTGCCACTTCAATTCTTCGTGTTGAAGGTGGCAAATATCTTAATGTATTTATTATCGGCACAATTTCATCTCTTGTTTTGAGTCCATGCATTGCCCCTCCGCTTGCAGGGGCCATCATTTACATCAATCAATCGCGTGATTTTATTTTAGGTGGCCTAGCTTTATTTACCCTGTCTATTGGTATGAGCATGCCACTTATTCTCATTGGTATTTTCTCAGACCAGTGGCTTCCTAAGCGCGGCCATTGGATGATTCTTGTGAAAGAATTTATTGGTTTTATGTTAATAGCTATGGGTCTTTATATTATGAGCCCATTGTTCCCTGAGAATATAGATCAAATTGCTTATAGTATTTTATTACTGTCTTTTTCAATCTATTTATTTATGGCAAATCGCCGATTCAAATATAACGTGATTTCATTAGTACACGCCATTGCTTTTGCAACACTTATGGGAGCTATTTTACTTTTTGGCGTCACTCTCCAAAAGATAAATGTGTCAGACAATGAAAATGTTTCTAATACAACAAAATCTAATCATGTATCTGTTTTACCTTTTAAACAAATTCAAAGTCTCGAAGATTTATCTCGAGAACTCAATCAACGCGATAATAAAATGGTTATGCTTGATTTTTACGCTGACTGGTGTGTGTCTTGCAAAGAATATGAAAAACTCACTTTCAGCAATCCAAAAATTAAAGAACGTCTTGCAGCATATACATTGCTTCAAATAGACGTGACTCAAAACAAGTCTGAACATAAAGTACTATTGAAACATTTCAATCTTTATGGTCCGCCTGCTATTCTATTTTTTGATAAACAACATAATGAAGTGCGCACTTTTAGAATAGTCGGCTATAAGAACGCATCACAAATGCTCCAGCACCTTAAAAGCCTAGAACATGAAAATCAATAAATCCTCCCTTAATTTAGCGATCTATATTTTGGCTATTATTTTTTTGGGCTTTTCTATTTTTCGTATTTTTTCAATGCCATCAGAAAAAAATATGGCCTCCACTGCTGCATTATTTGAATCAACGATGAATAATCCTGAAGGAAAGCCTCAAAGTCTTAAACAATTCCAAAATAAAATCATTGTGCTTAATTTTTGGGCAACTTGGTGTGAGCCTTGCCGAGAAGAAATGCCAGAGCTATCAAATTTTTATACCAATAATCAATCTAAAAACGTCGTGGTTGTAGGGATTGCCATTGACGAAGAAAAAGCTGTGAAGTCTTACCTTAAAAAAACAAAGGTGACTTACCCTATTTTGGTAGACGAAGACAAAGGGGTCACTCTTAGCAAAGATTTAGGCAATCATGATGGTATTTTGCCTTATACTGTAATCATTAACCCTCAAGGTGTTATCCAAAAAACGATCCCAGGCCGTATTCATCAAGATCAGTTGGATGCCATAATCAAGCCATTTTTGCAACCCTCCAAAAGTCTTTAATTTCGCTGAATTTCATCTAATTTATAGACAAAAAACCTTAATTTCGGCAAAATTGTTACTCATAGATTCAAGAAAAAACGCGAGACATGGCAACAAAATCAATCTTAGTTCTGCACGGGCCCAACTTGAATCTTCTAGGCGAGCGTGAGCCACAACACTATGGCAAACAAACCTTAGAAGACATCAATCAAGCTTTAAAAAACATAGCATCAGCTAAGTCTATTCAGCTTGAAACCATGCAAAGCAATAGCGAAGCGGATTTGGTAAACAAAATACAATCCCTCTCCAAAGAGAAGTTTGATTTTCTCATTATCAATCCGGCCGCTTACACCCACACGTCCGTGGCCATGCGCGATGCACTTTCTGCCGTCAAAGTACCATTTATTGAAGTTCATTTATCTAATGTATATGCAAGGGAGCCTTTTAGGCATCACTCCTATTTTTCTGACATTGCGGTTGCTGTAATTAGCGGCTTAGGTGCGGAAGGTTATGTAGCGGCCCTTAATTTTGCAATTAACGCTTAAAAGTTCTAAGAAGAGGTCATTATGGATTTACGCAAACTTAAAAAATTAATCGACTTAGTTGAGGAGTCAGGCATTGCTGAACTTGAACTCACCGAAGGTGAAGAAAAAGTAAAAATCAGTCGACAGCTTATGAATCAAGCAACGCCCATGACGCACTATATACAAGCGCCTCAACAATTCAGCCAACAGCCTCAAGTATCGGCTTCTGCTGACGCAGCTCCTGGAGAAAATAAACCTGCCGCAGAAAAAGTGGATGGCCATGCGGTGAATTCGCCCATGGTAGGCACGTTTTATCGTTCACCTTCTCCCGATGCTAAAGTTTTTGTTGATGTAGGTTCTAAAGTCACTAAAGGCGACACCCTCTGTATCATTGAGGCTATGAAATTACTCAATGAAATTGAAGCAGATGCTACAGGCACAATTAAAAAAATCTTGGTTGAAAATGGCCAGCCTGTCGAATACGGCGAAACTCTCTTTATTATTGGCTAACTTATTTTATGTTTGAAAAAATTCTTATCGCCAATCGCGGCGAGATAGCACTTAGAGTATTGCGCGCGTGTCGTGAGCTTGGTATTAAAACAGTCACTGTGCACTCCGAAGCCGATCGAGATGCAAAATACGTCAAACTCTCTGATGAATCTGTGTGCATTGGTCCAGCACCCTCCGCACAAAGTTATTTAAATATTCCAGCTGTCATTAGTGCGGCAGAAGTCACTGATGCAGAAGCTATTCATCCTGGCTATGGATTTTTATCTGAGAATGCAGACTTTGCTGAGCGCGTTCAGCAAAGTGGTTTTGTATTTATTGGGCCGCGTCCAGAAACAATTCGTCTTATGGGTGACAAAGTCAGCGCAAAACAAGCCATGAAAGAAGCGGGGGTCCCTTGTGTACCTGGATCTGATGGGGCGCTTCCTGATGAACCCAAAGAAATCATTGCGATTGCTAAAAAAATTGGTTATCCCGTCATTATTAAAGCCGCTGGTGGGGGTGGGGGTCGAGGCATGCGCGTCGTCCACACCGAGGCCGCTTTAATTACTTCAGTCAATATGACTAAACAAGAAGCTCAAACAGCATTTGGCAATCCAGTGGTCTATATGGAAAAGTTTTTAGAAAAACCACGTCATATTGAGTTTCAAATTCTCTCTGATGAACATGGCAACGCGGTATATCTTGGTGAAAGAGATTGCTCACTTCAGCGCCGTCATCAAAAAATTATTGAAGAGGCTCCCGCGCCTGGTTTATTACAAAAAATTCGTGAAAAAATTGGTGAGCGCTGTGCGGAGGCATGTCGAAAAATTAACTATCGTGGTGCTGGCACTTTTGAATTCTTATATGAAAATAATGAATTTTATTTTATTGAGATGAATACACGATTACAAGTTGAACATCCTGTCACTGAGTTCATAACAGGTATTGATATTGTTCAACAACAAATCAAAATTGCTGCTGGTGAAAAATTACCGTTTAAACAAAAAGATGTTGTATTCAAGGGCCATGCGATTGAATGTCGAATTAATGCAGAGGATCCTTATAACTTTGTGCCTTCACCTGGCAAAGTCACTACGTTCCATATGCCTGGAGGTCCCGGTGTGCGAGTCGATACTCATACCTACGCAGGCTATACGGTTCCTTCTAATTACGATTCCATGATTGGTAAATTAATTACGTATGGTGATACACGTAATCAAGCTATAGCGAGAATGCGTGTTGCTTTATCTGAAATGGTAGTAGAAGGCATCAAAACAAATATTCCATTGCATAAAGATCTCATGGCTGATCTAGCGTTTAATAATGGTGGCGTTAGTATTCATTACTTAGAAAAAAAACTCGGCATACAAAAAAAATAAATGGCCGCTTGGGTTAATCTTAAAATCCGAGCTAGCGCATCATACGCACACATCATTAGCGACGCTTTAATTGAACTTGGTGCGCTTTCATCTTCCATCGAAGATACTTATCTTAATAGTGAAAATGAAGAGGCGCTCTTTGGTGAGCCCAATATACCAAGTAACACCATCTGGCAAAATAACACCATTGAGTCTCTTTTTGATGATTCAGTCTCTATAGACACCATCATTAGTGAACTTAAAACTATTACAGGCTTATCTCAAATTGATTACACACTCGAATCTATCGAAGAGCAAAATTGGGTCGCGCTTACTCAGTCACAATTTGAACCCATTAGCATTCTAAATAAACTTTGGATTGTTCCAAGCTGGCATACTTCACCTGACCCCGATGTTATGAATATTATGCTGGATCCCGGATTAGCATTTGGCACAGGAAGCCACCCCACAACACACTTATGTTTAGCATGGCTCATCAAAGAAGTGAGCGAGAATGATCGTGTTTTAGATTACGGATGTGGATCTGGTATTTTGTCGATTGCAGCAAAAAAATGTGGTGCAAAAGAAGTTGTAGGTGTAGATATCGATCCTCAAGCTATTATTGCAAGCACGCAAAATGCAAAACAAAATCATGTGGATATTCAATTTTATAATTCAGAGTCTTCATTTAATTTCGAAGCAGATATTGTTGTAGCAAACATCTTATCAAGCGCGCTATCTGTCTTAGCGCCCATCATAGCCAAGGCTTGCAAGCCTCATGGGAAAATTGCGTTATCTGGCATATTGAAAGAACAAATTGAAATGCTGACTGAAATTTATAGTGCATGGTTTAATTTAAATATACCGATTGAACGCGAAGGCTGGATTCTCATGTCAGGCAGCAAAAAAAGTATTTCCTAAATTTTTTAATTCGTTTATGATGCAAACTCCTCTTAATAAAAAGGATAGTAAATGAAGACGAATGTTAAAGGTTTAGAAAGAGTGGTTCGTATTGCTGCTGGCGCAGCTTTATTAGGCCAAGCAATTGGTGGTTACTCTGTATTTGAATATGGCATTGTTGATGAAGTCGTTGGTGTTGTATTATTAGGCACTGGTATTTTAGCTTCATGCCCAATCAAATCTGTTTTAGGTCTAGGTTCTAAGAAGGCTCCTGCACGACCAACTGCTGCAAGAAAACCAGCTGCTAAACGTAAACCAGCTCGTAAAACTGCTGCAAAAAAACCAGCTACTAAACGCAAAGCGGCTCCAAAAAGAAGACGCGCAGCTCGTTAATCGCTTATCCATATTAAGAAGCGTTATATATACTTAACGCTTCTTATATCATTTCAAACGTTTCTGTTTTAATTAATCGTATCGCTTCAGCAATAGTTTCTATTGCACTCATTCTCACGAAACTCTTCCTGTAAGCCATAGCGACTGTTCTTGAAGGAACTGGTTTAATAAAGGGAATCACTTTTATTAAATGGTTTTGATAGCGATCTGATGTCGCGCTTTTTGGTAATACCGTAATTCCTAAATTTGATGCCACCATATTGCGAATGGTTTCAAGTGAATTGCCTTGCAGTACCTCGCCTTTTTTTGATAAATCCGGGCAGGACTCCACCACCTGTAAACTAAAACAATGCCCGCTGTTTAAAAGCAGTACTTTTTCATCGCTTAGTTCTTTTGGATGAATATTTTTTCGTGTGGCCCACGGATGGTTATTAGGTACGGCTACAACGAACTCTTCTTTATAAAGTGGCAGCACTTGAATGCCTGGAATATTGAAGGGCAATGCCACAATCGCTGCATCAATTTGTCCATTTTTCAATTGAACTTCTAAACTTGAAGTAATATTTTCCTCAACTTCAAGCGGCATTTTGGGCGCCAATTTTCTTAAAATAGGAATAATTTGTGGCAACAAATAAGGGCCCACCGAATGAATCATACCAACTTTAATGAGTCCATCTAAGGGATCTCCGCCAGATTTGGCAAAAGATTTAATCTTTTCAACTTCTTCTAAAATAATATTGGCTTGCTCAACAATTTTTTCGCCAATTTCAGTAATACTAACCTCGGTACGATTGCGCTCGAACAAAGAGACATTAAGTTCTTCTTCTAATTTTTTAATTGCCAAACTTAATGCGGGCTGGCTCACGAAGCATTTTACTGCTGCGCGTCTAAAATTTTTTTCTTTAGCGACGGCGACAACGAATCTTAATTCACTCAGTGTCATAAAGTAGGAAATCTAAATATCGAGATTACTTACACCTAAGGCATTTTTTTCAATAAATGCGCGTCTTGGTTCGACTTGATCCCCCATCAGCGTTGTAAATATTTCATCGGCTGAAATAGCATCATCAATTTGAACCTTAAGTAATCGGCGCACGTTTGGATCCATCGTAGTTTCCCAAAGCTGTTCAGGATTCATTTCGCCCAAGCCTTTATAACGCTGAATATTTAAATTATGTTTGGCTTCGTTTAACAGCCAATCAAGCGCTTCTTTAAAACTTGAAACAGATTCTGATTTTTCACCACGTTGGATCATGGCTCCTTCACCGACTAAGCCATCTAGCATTTGTGATGTTTTAAATATCTGTTGATAATCACCACTAGTTAAAAATAGCGCATCAATCACACAACTTTCCAAATTACCGTGCACAAACTTATTCACTGCAAGTTTGTATGTTTTTGTTTCTTCATCCATAGACACAATCACTTCTGACTTTTCAGTGCTCTTATTGATGAGTCTTTCTCTTATGGCTTGCGCTATTTTTTCTGCTTTCGCTTCACTTGTTAGATCAATTGCACCTACATGAAGAATAGCGCGCAATACTGCCTCATCATAGTGAGGAGCTATGCGACGAATGACTGCTTCGGTTAGCACCATTTGTCTTGCAATCTCGCCTAAGCTATCGCCTGTTAAATTGCTGCCACCTTTTTTAGTAAGCAACGTTGCTTCTTTAATGGCTGACTCCAGTAAATATTGATCAAGCTCTTGTTCGTCTTTGAGATATTGTTCATGTTTACCTTGCTTTACTTTGAAGAGTGGTGGTTGTGCAATATAAATATGTCCGCGCTCCACTAATTCTGGCATTTGACGATAGAAGAATGTGAGAAGGAGCGTTCGTATATGAGCGCCGTCAACGTCTGCATCGGTCATAATGATAATGCGGTGATAGCGTAATTTTTCAACATTAAAATCATCTTTTCCAATGCCCGTACCTAAAGCTGTAATGAGCGTTGCAATTTCTTGTGAAGATAATAATTTATCAAAGCGCGCTTTCTCCACATTTAAAATTTTTCCTTTCAAAGGAAGGATCGCTTGATTCTTACGATCGCGCCCTTGCTTCGCAGAGCCCCCCGCTGAATCGCCCTCGACTAAGTAAATTTCGCACAGTGATGGATCTTTTTCTTGGCAGTCCGCGAGCTTTCCTGGAAGCCCCATAGAATCCATTACACCTTTACGTCTTGTCATGTCTCGTGCTTTTCTTGCTGCTTCTCTTGCACGTGCTGCATCAATAATTTTATTGAAAATAATTTTTGCATCAGCAGGATTTTCTGCCAAGAAATCAGCAAGCTTTGATCCCACAACTTCGGATACTACTGGCTGCACTTCACTTGAAACTAATTTATCTTTTGTTTGTGATGAAAATTTAGGTTCTGGAACTTTCACTGACAAAACACATGTAAGCCCTTCGCGCATATCATCACCTGTGGTTTCTACTTTGGCTTTTTTAGCGAGGTCATTTTGTTCAATAAAATTATTTAATGTTCTTGTCATCGCTGTTCGAAGACCGGTTAAATGTGTACCACCATCTCTTTGTGGAATGTTGTTTGTAAAGCATTGGACATTTTCCCCGTAGGAATCATTCCATTGCATTGACACTTCAACGCTAATACCTTCTTTCTCACCAAAGGCATGAAATGGTTTTTTATGGAGTACGGTTTTAGATCGATTCATATATTCCACAAAACCTTTGACACCGCCTGAGTAAGCAAAGTTTTCTGATTTGTTTGTTCGTTGATCTATCAATTCCATTTTTACGCCATTATTTAGAAATGATAATTCGCGAATGCGTTTCGCTAAAATTTCGTAATGGAAATCAATATTATTAAATGTTTCAGCCGATGGAAAGAAATGCACTTCTGTGCCGCGACGATCTGTCGTGCCCATTTCTGCTAAAGCCGCTACGCGCTCACCGCGTTTGAATTCCATTTGGTACACTTTGCCATTGCGACAAATTTTCAAACGTAACCATTCAGATAATGCATTCACTACGGATACACCTACACCATGTAACCCACCTGATACTTTGTATGAGTTTTGATCAAACTTTCCGCCCGCATGTAATTCTGTCATCACAATTTCTGCGGCTGAACGTTTAAACTCATCATCCTCTTTTATGTCTGTTGGAATGCCTCGGCCATTGTCTGAAACGCTTATTGAGTTATCTGGATGAATAATAATTTTAATGTCATCACAATGTCCTGCTAATGATTCATCAATTGCATTATCAAGCACCTCGAAAACCATATGATGAAGACCGCTTCCATCTGACGTATCTCCAATATACATACCGGGTCTTTTTCTTACCGCATCTAATCCTTTTAGAATTTTAATGCTGTCTGAGTTGTATTCTTGATTGTCTATCTTTTGAGCCATGAGGTTCTCTTTTTTAAATTAAATGCGCATTGGCATGACTACATATTTGTAATCATTATTATTGGGTATCGTAAACAAACAACTACTGTTTGTATCTAAGAATGCTAGCGTAACTTTATCTTCTTGAATGTTTGTTAATACATCAATTAAGTATGTCACATTAAAACCAATATCTATAGGGTCTTGTTGATATTGAATTTCTAATTCCTCTTCTGCTTCTTCTTGTTCCGTGTTTGTACTAATTAACTTTAAATTATTATCCGCAATCACCATGCGAATGCCGCGATATTTTTCATTGGATAAAATGGATGCTCGCTGAAGAGAAGTTAAAAATTGTGCGCGATCAATTGTAAATTGATTATTGTGTCCCTCTGGGATTACGCGTGTGTAGTCTGGAAATTTTCCATCAATCACTTTAGAGATTAGTTGGATATCATTAAAGTTAAAACTAACCTGCCCCTTATAAAGCTCTACCGATACAAGCTCTTCTGTGTCATTAAGCAATTTAATTAATTCAATCACTGTTTTTCTGGGAAGAATGACTTCTGTTTTATTGTAGTTTTGATCTAAATGAATTGAAGTAAAACTTAAACGATGGCCGTCTGTGCCCACAATATTTAATTGATTGCCGTTTACTTCAAACAATAAACCATTTAGATAATAACGAATATCTTGTTGCGCCATAGCAAACTCAACTTGTTTTAATAACCGTTTAAGTTGAACTTGAGAAATAGTAATTACTACAGCCTCACTTGAGGCTTTGGTCATCACTGGATAGTCTTTTGCTGGAAGTGTTTGAATCGCAAAACGACTCTTATTTGCTTTCACCGATACCCGGCTATCTTTAATACCAATATCAATCACACAATCATCAGGTAATGATCTTGTGATATCAAAAAACTTTCTTGCGGAAATGGTTGTTGCAATCTCCTCTTTTAATTCAGCTTTAAAGCTTAAAGAAACTTGCATTTCCAGATCAGTTGCGGTGAGTTGTACTTGCCCATCTTTACCTTGAATCAAAATGTTTGAAAGTATTGGAAGCGCATGTTTACGTTCCACAATACTTGCAACATTCGCGAGAGGTTTTAGTAGTGCATCTCGATTAATTTTTATATTCATAACGTTCTTCTTTATTTAATGTTTTTTAATATATAAATCTAATAATAATAATAATGGTGAGGTTTTCTATGGATAACCCTACAAATCCGATGTTAAACAATTAGTTATCTTGTGAATAACTATGCATTTCTATTGTAATTTCCTGTGGATAATTTGTGCATAAAAAACACACATTGCCAAAAACCCCTACTTATCCACAATTCATTCACAACCATTCCACAGGGTTTAATTAACCCTTAAGTACTTGTTTTAAGATTCCCAAATCTTGCGCAATAGACTGATTATCCAACCGCAATTGTTCAATTTCATCACACGCATGCATCACGGTTGTGTGATGACGTCCGCCATATGCTTCACCAATCTCGGGAAAACTTAAATTCGTAAGTTCGCGCGTTAAAGCCATTGCAAGCTGTCTTGGTTTGGAATAATTGCGTGAACGTTTTTTGCTTAACATATCTGAAATTTTAATTTTAAAATATTCGGCCACAGTTTTTTGAATATTCTCAACACTAACTTGACGACCACGCACTGCAATTAAATCTTTGAGCGCTTCTTTAGCTAAGTTAATATCAATAGCTGATTTCGTAAAATTAGACATTGCTAAAATTCTATTTAAAGCACCTTCGAGCTCACGCACATTGGAGCGTATTTGTTTTGCAATAAAGAATGCAACCTCTTCAGAAATTTTCATTTTATTTTCTTCGGCTTTTTTTAGCAGAATAGCAACACGCATTTCAAGCTCAGGTGGTTCGATGGCGACTGTGAGACCCCAGCTAAATCGCGTTCTTAAACGCTCATCCACACCCTCAATTTCTTTTGGATAACTATCGCAAGTAATAATAATTTGTTTTTTATTTTCAATTAGCGCATTGAATGCATAAAAGAATTCTTCTTGCGTACGACTTTTTTTCGCAAAGAATTGAATATCATCAATCAATAACAAATCTAACGAGTGGTAATTTTTTTTAAAAGCATCAAAAGATTTATTTTCATAAGCTTTTACCACGTCTGATACATATCGCTCAGCGTGGAGATATTTAATCTTTGCATCGGGTTGAATGTGTTTTAAATGATTGCCAATGGCTTGAATCAAATGTGTCTTCCCTAAACCCACGCCCCCATAAATAAATAGTGGGTTATATGCTTTGCCTGGATTTTCTGCTACTTGCATTGCAGCTGCACATGCTAATTGATTGGCTTTGCCTGTGACAAAACTCTCAAAAGTAAAATGAGGATTTAGTCCGGATGCTTTGGCTTCTTTTAAAGTATGACCCACACTTTTTTTGTTTGTGTCTAAAGCGGAGGGTTCAGTGACATTATTTGATGGACTTATGGCCAAGGCTTTTGATAAAACTGCCTCTTTTTTAGGCAGAATAGCTTCTTTAGCTGCGCGTATTGCAAACTCAACTTTCGTGACCCCTGGAAGTAGCTCTTTTGCTAAGATTTCAATTTTTTGTGCAAAACGATCTTTTACCCACTGTTGAACAAATTTATTGGGTGCTAGGATTTTAATTTTATCTTGGCTGTGTTCAAGCTTAAGTGGTTTGATCCAGGTGTTAAATTGCTGAGCTGAGAGCTCTTTCTTAAAACGCTCGAGACAGTGAGGCCAAAAATTTTCCATTAACGGCAAAATCCAATATATATAGTATTAAAAGTTACAATGTATTCTTGATTTGGCATTTTAGAGAACCGGAATGGTGTAAAAATGCTTTTTGGGAATGCTTGCTGTACGGAAATCATCTTAACCGAACCCGTGAAAGTTATCCACAGGCGTTTTTAGACTTCTTAAACAAATAATCGTTGACACTTGGGGCTATGTACGGTAAATTGCGCGATCCTTATCGAATTATAGCTGGAGAAACACAATGAAACGTACCTATCAACCATCCAAAGTAAAACGTGCTCGCACGCATGGTTTTTTAGTACGCATGAAGACTCGTGCAGGACGCGCTGTAATATCAGCTCGCCGTGCTAAAGGCCGTGCTCGTATCGGTCTATAAAGACCTCTCTGGCAAATTGTCCATAATTTGCAAACTAAATTAACTAAACTTACAAAAGCGGATGAATTTTCATCCGTTTTTAATTTTCGCAAGCGACTTTCTTCCCAGCATTTAAGCTTTCATTATCAGCCCAACACTTTGGCCTTGTTTCGTTTGGGCATGGTGGTAGGTAAAAAAACACAAAAATTAGCTGTCAAACGCAACTACATGAGGCGAGTGCTTCGTGAATTAATGCGAAAAAAACAAGAACAACTCTTAAATTTTGATATAGTGATACGCATTCAAAAATCGTTTTATCGAAATGATTTTATAGAGATTGAAACAGAAGTTGATCAAATGATTGCAAGATTAAAAAAATGAAATCAATCGCAATTTTATTTGTTAAATGTTATCAGTGGTTGCTCAGTCCTTTTTTTGGCCAACAATGTCGGTTTACACCAACGTGTTCGCAATACACTATAGATGCGATTACTAAAAAAGGCGTAGTACAGGGTATTTTTTTATCAATGAAACGAATAGGTAAGTGTCATCCTTGGTGCGAGGGTGGCCATGATCCTGTTCTTTAATTTTGGATTTTTATAATTTATGGATACGAAGCGTTTAATACTGTTTGTTGTATTTTCTTTTTCAATTCTTTTGTTATGGGATACTTGGCAACGCAAACATGTGCCTGTCACCGAAGTGGCTTCAAAGCAGGATTTGAGTATCCCTTCTTCTCAAAAATTAAATAACACACAAGATGCTAACACTATTACACCAGACTCTAATTTTAAATTAGATACCGGTTCCCGCATTAAAGTCTCAACAGATTTATACCAGATAGAAATTGATACGGTAGGCGGAGACATTCGTCGCTTACTCCTTAATAATCACTTAGCAGATAATGCACAAGACAAATTTGTACTTTTAGACGATGCGCAAAAGCCTTTGCTATATATTGCACAATCTGGACTTATTGGTAATCAGCTGCCCACACATAAAAGTGTTTTTACATCTGAAAAAACAAATTATGTTTTAGAAAATGGACAAAATAATTTAGACATCAAACTAAATTATAAAAACCAGGATATTGAAGTTACAAAAATTATTTCTTTCGAACGTGATAATTATCAAATTCAAGTTCGCTATGAAATTACTAATCATGGAAAAACTGCAATTACACCCTCCGCGTATTTCCAACTTGTACATGATGACGGCTCAGCACAGTCGAGTAAGGTGACGCCCACATTTACAGGCGCTGCGTACTATACGGAAGCTGACAAATATAAAAAAGTTAAATTCAGTGACATGAAAAAACATGATCTTTCACTTATTGCTTTGGATGGTTGGATGGGTGTTGTGCAACATTATTTTGCAAGCGCTTGGATTTTACCTGCTAATCAAAAGCGTGAATTTTATACAAAGCAAGTTGCCGACAATATTTATTCTTCAGGTGTGCTGACACAATTGCCTGTCATTCAATCGGGCGAGAAAAAAGAATTTTCAACTAAACTTTATGCTGGACCTCAAATTAAAGAACAACTTGAAAAAGCAGCACCTGGATTAACTTACACTGTTGATTATGGTTGGTTAACATTTATAGCTTCACCGTTATTTATGGTTCTCTCATGGATTCATAAATTAGTGAACAACTGGGGTGGCGCAATTATTCTGCTTACAGTATTAATTAAAATTCTTTTTTATCCGCTCTCGGCAGCCAGTTATAAATCAATGGCACAGCTTAGAGAACTTTCACCACGCTTACAAAGTATGAAAGAAAAATTTGGTGATGATAAAGTTAAATTTCAACAAGCTATGTTGGAACTTTACCGCACAGAAAAAATTAATCCGATGGGCGGTTGTTTGCCGATATTAATTCAAATCCCTGTTTTCATTTCTCTCTATTGGGTATTGATGGGCGCTGTTGAATTAAGACATGCACCTTTCATATTATGGATCACTGATCTTTCTGTAAAA
>Ga0209400_1001840_pt1 | contig 16586 bp, 17 predicted proteins | sample M_130807_EF_Meta_FD_187313 | JGI IMG/M metagenome (GOLD analysis project Ga0209400, IMG submission 187313) | Freshwater microbial communities from Lake Montjoie, Canada to study carbon cycling - M_130807_EF_MetaG (SPAdes) (version 2) | ecosystem: Environmental > Aquatic > Freshwater > Lake... | reverse complement strand
CCACTTATTATTAAAGAATTATTATAAATACAAGAAATTAATTTAGATATAGTTGTCTTTCCTACACCAGAAGGTCCAGTTATTGATATAAGTTTACAACTTTTCATAATATTCGCCTATTTCAAACTTTTTTTTGGTAGTTAATGAATAATCTTTTTTAGAATTATCAAAATCTTTTTTAGATATTATTCTAAAATCCATACTTATTCTGGTCTTATTTGTTTTGTTTATTAAGTTTCCATGTTTTAATTGATTGCCATTAAATTGAAATAAATTACCAAATTCTAATCTTGGTATTGGATGATAATCACACAAACCAACATTACTTTCACACCAAACAGTATTTGTACCATACATTTTTGTTATTGGAATGATATAATTTATTTCTCCTATAGGATGATTAAACTCCGAGTCTGAATGGAACTTTCCAACAGCAACATTGTTTGGTAAGTGTACCCTAAAAGTTGGGGTTTTTTGAAATAAAATTGTTTCAAACTTTAAGTTATTGTCTTTATTTATTAAATCAATAACAAATTGTTTATATAAATCTATAAACTCATTCCATCCATTATTTAACTTTTCATAAAATTTATTATGAAAAATTGTATTTGAATCTTCTCCAATTTCAAATATTTTGGAATATTCTATATCTTTTGGTGTTAATAAGTGTAAATCTTCTAATTCATTAAAATTATACAATTCTTGAATATGTTTTTTAAAATTAAAAACATCAGTATTATAATCAGTTATTATCATTTACCATTATCCTCAAAATAAATATAGTTACCTGTATCAGAATTAGATATTAATTGATTTTCTTTATAAAAATAAATAAGTAAATTCTTTTTTATGGAAGAAGAAAAATATGAAAAATTACTATGTTTTTGAGACATTATTAATTTTTTACTATTTGATAGATAATACAAATCTAAATAAGTCTGTTCATAATCAAAATTAATTTCTGGAGTTTGTACTATATTACATACGTTTGATATTGCTTCATTGAAATACTTTTTTGTATCTTCACAGTCTGAGCATATGTAAACATTGATCTTTTTATCTTCGTTTTTTTCAACTTCATTCAATATACATTTAATAGTTGTATTATTTAAATCCTGCAATTCGTTACTATGAATTTCTACAACATTAGGTAAATTATTCACCTTATCCGTTCTTCTAAGGTGAATAGCAAGATCAATGTCATCTTTTGTATTAAGTAAGGATGTTAATTTATCTTTAGGTGTGAATTGAGAAAGGCATTCATCGTGAAATTTATAAAACTCTAATTTATTTAAGTTATATTTTTCAGAAAATGTTTTTCTATTAAAAATTCCACCTAAATAATCATTAAAATAAAAAGAATACCCTTCTTTAGTTGCATTTTTGTCATCTAAAAAATATACATTATTAGGTAAATTATAATAGCTACACAAATTATTCTTTAAATAATCTGACCATCTTGCTTTGGGCCATGTTCTTAATTGGAAATCATTAAAATGTAAATCTTTTTCACCTTCGGGCCAATACAAGTATAAATCACAATTTATCATGTTTGCATATGCTGCTACTAAAAATAAATCTTGTAATCTATCACAAAGACCAGATTTTGTTACATTTGTCCAAATCATTTTTTGTCTTTTTTCCATCATATAATACTCCAATTTTCTGGTGTTGGGTTTGTATATATTTTAGTATCTCTATCATTTCTGTTTAACAAATGTAAAAATTTGGGTTTATTTTTTATTTTTTCATTAATAAAAGACAAAAAATATATTAAAACTGAATAGCTTGAATCTATAAAATGAATTTCTTTAGCATTCTCTAATATACTTATTTGATTAATTATGTTGTTTGATTTACCATTAATATAATAAGTAGGAAAATTTTTATTTATCATATTAATATTGTATCCACGACTAATATCATCGTGGACAACAATGTATTCACTACCAATTGTAGAACAAACATAGTTATAGTTTTCACTTTCAGAAAGAATTTCTCTAGAAATATAGAAACTATTTGTTCTAAATAAAAGTGGTATTTTATGATAATCATAAAATGCATGTGAAAAAGAAGAACCTTTAATTATTTCTTTTGATAAGAATTCTTGCCATCTTACAGTATCGTTGAAACAACCTATTTTTATATTTTCAAAATTATTATAATTTGTATAATCAACATATAAACATTTTGTATTGTCTCTTGGACAAGAAAATGGATTACCGATAGTCATACAATTTAAACATGCACTTTTACCATCATATTTATTTGTTATATCTGGTATCTTGCACATTATGTTGGGAACATCTTTATACATTTCTTGTATAACTCTTAATCTAGACTCTGATGATGCAAAAACAGTAAGTGTTTTAAACATTTGTGCATAATACATACAAATTGCGTTATTTGTAAATAAATCTCCAAAACCTTGGTGATGTATAATGGTTGCGTTACTTAACATAAGTTATATCATTTGTAATACTATATGGATGATATTCGCATTTATTAAAATAATCTCTCCAATAAATATAAGTTTTATAATCATCGGGTGTACCCCAACAAATATAATTTTTAACTTCAAAAGCTCTAACTGTCAAGCCATTTTTTATATTTTGATTTAAAACGTCATCTACATAAAATTCACCATTAGTTGTTATGTTTTCATTAAGATTTTTATAAAATCCATCTAAAAAGTATTTTGCTTTTCTAAAGAACATTGTTCCAATAATTGCATGAGTCTTTAAAGGATCTTGATAAATAAACTTTTTGCAGGATACATGACGTATTTTATCATTTTCATCTACATCTAACCATGCATAAGAGTCTGGTTTTACTTTACTTGTTTGACTGTTTCTAAATGTCCAAACAATAATATCATTTTCTAAATTATTAACCAATTTTAAATATTTTTCTGTATCATAATAAACGCCATTATCACATGCAGATATAATTATTGGTTTTTCTGGGTCGATACCAGCTTCTTTTATACCTATTTCACAGGTACATGCTTGACCTTGAGTTGTTTTATCTATTGTAACAATTTGATTTTGTGGATAGTATTTATCTAATTTTTCTTTTAAACTATAGTTGTCTATATGTTCTTTAAGGCAAATGAAAATATTATTTTTAGATTTTGGTAAACAGTTTACCGCTTGAATTACCATTGGCAATCCATTCACATCCAACAATGGCTTTGGAACATCATAACCATTTTCAAAATAACGGCTACCTTTACCAGCCATTGGTAAAATCAAAGTTGTTTCTGGGGAGTCTCCCATAACTGGTTGTAGTTTTGTGATATTACAAAAATATTCTGACCATGACTTGTAAATCTCTAAATCATATGGGGTTCCCCATTGTAACATATTTTCTATTTCATATATGTTTACTTTTAAACCATCATTTACCATAAGATTATAAACTAAACTAACATAATATTCATTATTTATTTTAATATCTTTTTCTATTAATAATTTAAAATATTTTTTTAGTACTGAGCCTTTATTAAAGTAATAAGTTCCATTTGATGCATACTCATCCATTCTATTACTAGTAAAACTTTCTTTTTCTTTTATTTCTAATAGTTCTTTATTTTTTTCTCTGCAAAAAGCATAGTTATCAGTTCCAAGCATGTGTGGATGAAATCCTTTATAACAAGCTATTGCACCATCAAAATTTCCATTTCTTGCGTTTTCTAAAAATTTATTAAAACTCCAATGAGTTCCATAATCACAGTAACTAACAATAATCTCTTCATTATCATCAATATGATCTACAACTTTTAAAACTGCGTCTACTGGTCCTTTTGCGGTTTCTATGCTAAATATTTTAGCTTTTGGAGATAAAGATAATAAAATTTTTGTCATATTAGTATTTTTAATATGCTTTTCGTTACATATAAATGTAACATTTGTAACGTCTGGAAAAAGATCTAGCACATGTTTAATCATTGGATACCCATCTACTTCAATTAATGGTTTAGGTAATTGATATCCTGCTTCTACAAATCGTTTTCCAAGTCCAGACATAGGTATTACTAATTGCATTATTATATCTCCAATTTTTCTGTTTGTTTTAATTTTACATAATTAAAAATTTTTTATCAATGCATTTCTGCTTTAAATTTTCTATTTCCATTTTTTAAATTATACTTGTTAATAATATTATGATAAATATCATTATTACTTTTAGACATTTTATTTTTAGTAATATCATCTGGCATGAATTGACCATAATGAGAAATATGTAAATATTTAAATTGTTCATAACAATCATAATATCCCATATTTATTGGATTTTTTGAAAAGGTGGTATAAAAATTAAACTTATCAGAACAATAACTTTGTATTTTGCTGTGTTCTATACTTCTATACGATTCATTTCTAAATAAATAAAACGTATTTATCATTGTTTTTGTTTTCCAAATACTAGGATTTACATTATATACATACTGATCTTGTGGAAAGCTTGTCTTAGACAAACAAATTTGTTCTGTTACGTATAGCGGTTCTGTAATAATGTTTTGATGTTTTAAATCAATTCTATCAATATTGTTTTTTTTCATAATATCAACAAGTTCATTAAGATAACTCAAATCCATATTAAGAACTACGTCTATATCATGAATAAAAAAAATATATTCTTCTTTTATATCTTTTATGGAAGAAAGAACTCTTTCTGCATATTGAAAACTATCATCATATAATATTGTATCATATAAATTGTTTTTTTTATTAAATAATAATGTTGGTTTTATAAATTTTGATATGTGTTCTAATTGAATTTGTGTGATATCAGCGTAATCACTATGACTGTACACTAATGTTTTCATTATCTTTTCCTGTTTTAGTATCGACTATTAATTTACTATAATCCAATTTCGTAAATTTATAGGATTTAAGTTTGTTTGATTTTTATCTTTTAAAAGTCCACCACTTCTTTCGTATGGGTATAGAAATATTTTTTTATTTTTAAACATTTGATATTTAGCATCTAATAAATAACACATAGAAGCCCATGTAGAATCAACTAAATGTAATTCTTTGCTATTTTGTAAAATCTTAATATAAGAAAATATATTATTGACTCTACCATCTAAATTAATTTTTTGACACAAATTACTATTATCTATTCTTAAATTAATTGGATAATAACTTGGTTCATGATATAAAATAAAATTTATTTCATATTGTTGTATGAATTTTTGATATTCAATTTCTTCTAATTCAATATTTCTTTTAAAATCAAAATTATTTATTATTTCATAATAAGGTATGTCATATAGATTGTAAAATCTACTAACAAAATGTTCCATTTGGCTACTATGAGCAAAAGCATTTTTAAATCTATCATTTCTATAACAATCGTGTATACCATGAAATAATATATCACCATCTATTTTGTGTGGTATTAGTTTGTCTGACTCAAAAAAAACATTATTAAATTGTGATATGTAGTAAGAAACTAGTTCATATGAATCTTGTCTGTAAAAACAAATTAATTTATCATATTTTTTAGAATAATAATTAATTAATGGAAAACAATTAATTATATCTGTCCACCCTTGGTGAGCGTAAAAGTAACCTTTTGTCATTCTAGTTCTTTTAAAACTCCTTGTATATCACAAAGCCATTCTGAATTAAGACCTTTATCTAGTAGCGTAACGTTTTGTTTTAAAGCATTTATTTTTTCAAATTTTTGCTGTAAATTCCAACCAGATATTTTAGTATTTGAGTATTCGATAGTTAATGTTTCATTATTAATATCACATATTTCTCCTACAATACCATCTGTTGTTTTAACTCTCATGTATTTTTTATATAATTCATTACTTAAATGACTATTGTTGGTATACAAAATATTGTTTTTATGATTTATGCTAAATAAAAATCTTTTATTTATATTTAGAAATTCTGGTGAACATATGGTTATTGCTTTTTGCAAATTTTCACAAAACAACAAGTTGCACATTCCACCACCTATAGAACCAACAACAGATTGAGCATTTATAAATAAATTAATTTTTTCAATTGTTGATAAATTTTCTGTAAAAATTTCTTCAAAACCTTTATTTTTTAACTGTTGAACCAAATCATCTTCATTTACCATTTTTCTCTTTGTTGTATAATTTGTTCCTATATTAGAAAAATCATTATGAATCCAAGATCTTCTTGAAATATAAATCTTTTCTGGTGTTTTACTTGTATTATTTCTGATCTTATTTTTTAATAAGTCATAAATTTTATGTATTTCATTTCTAGGTGGTAGATTAGAATCAATACCATGCGTATAAGAACTAGAAAATAAAACTTTTTTATATTTTGCACCATCGTCTAAGAAAATTATATCTTTTGCATCAATATCCAATAAATTTAGAATTTCATTAACAAATTTATAATTTTCTTTTTTAAACGAATTTGGATAATTCATTAAAAGTTTAAGATCTTTAATTTCTTTTTTTAAATGTAAAAAAGTATATAAATAAGGTAATGAATCATATAAAAAATGATAATAATTATCTGTATTATATACAAAATAAAAAATTGTGTCTGCGACTTCAGTTAATTTTTTATTATTAAAAGAAAATGTTGTTTTATTTTCAACATCTTTTAAAGACATAATTTTTTCTTCTAATGGATTAAATAATTTATTCTCTTCATATGAATAAACTAAGCAATTAGGATAATAAAGATTGTCACCAACAAAACAACAATCATTTAATGAATAAATATTTATTATTCTTCCATTTTGATCTTTAGAAAGAAATAATGTTTTATTTTTTATATTACATAAATTATTAATTATCATTTTATTGATTCAAACTCATAATTATATTTCCTCTATGTAGATTAAAAATTTGTGGATAAGGAGAATTTTTATATTGATCCATAAAAAAATTTCCATATTGACTTGGATCACGATAAATTGTTATCTCATTTTTAATTGCAACGTTTGTTAGTATTGATTGATCGTGTCTATGCTCTTTGAATTCTGCAAAATTGTTAGTAGATGGTATATCTGTTATCAATTTTTCTATTTTACAAAACTCAAATACTTCTCTAACAAACGATACAGACCGATTACTTTTTTTATATATTTGTGGAGCACCACATACTTGTTGTGAATTATAATATTTTTGTTCAGTACAGCCCATTAATTCAAAACAATCATATTTTGTCCAAACTTTGTTTAGTTGATTATGAACTTGAAATAAACAAATATCATCATTATTTGTTAAATCAAACATATATTTTAATGATTGTATTGGATACATTCCAGAATCTAAATATAAGATTATGTCATCATCATTAGATTCTTCTAAAGTTTTTAGAATTAAATAAGGTTTCCAAAGCCAGTAACCACTACCTCTAGAATGCTTTAGAATGTTGTAATTTTTTTTAACAAAATTACTGTCTAAACTAGTTTGGTTGTAATTGATAACCTTATCTGCTCCCATTTCATAAGCTTTTTTTTCTAACAATTTTTGACTTTCTATAAATCTACCAGTAGCAAAACTAATAACTTTATTCATTTTATATACTTCTCAATAAGATTGAAAATATTATAATCATTAAAATATTTTTGTTTTGATTCAAACAAAGATTGTTGGTATTTTTTATTTGAATTTGTTATGATATTTTTTATCTGATTCACTACTTGTTCAGAATCAATGTCAAAAGTTTCATATGATAATGGATTATACAATTCATCAACATTCGGACAACCATAATAGATTGGAACTGTATTATTGATAAAGCAATCGAATAACTTTTCCGATGCATAGTTTTTTTCACACGAATTTTCTATTGCTATACTAAACTCATATTGTCTTAAAACTTCATGTTTATTACTTGCTGAGCCTTTGTATCTTGTATCTTTAACGTTCCACCCTCTTCCATAGAAATCAAAATCCAAATCGCTATTAAGTAACTTGTTTACTAACCTATGTCTTTTTGAATAATTGTGAGAATTCCAATTTAAATTATTTGGAGCATTTATGGAAGAAACAATTATACACATTTTTTTTCTATTATCAATAGAATTATAATTAATAAAATAGTCCTTATCAACTGCTGTATGATGGCTATAAAACATATGAATTGGAACTTCAACTATTCCTTTATAAGAATTAAACATTGAAGAAGATTGGCAAAATATTTTTGAACAATAAAAATGTAAATTTCTATCATAATTTATATTACCAATTGGTTCTTGTAATAAACCAAAAACTTTATCTCTTGTTGTTTTTATTGTTCCAGAATAACCATTTATTATTAATAAATAATCATAATCATCTTTTTCAGTTAAAATTATGTTTGTGTTATTACTAAAACAATTATTCATAGTAACAAACATATTATGATCGTTATCGTAATTTGATACTACCTTTAACTTCATATATCAACCTTTATTAAAGTATAATCGTTAGTTTCAATTTTTTCAACTATCTTATAATCAATATTGCTAATCCCACTATCAAACATATTGTTGTTGTTTAAAGTTTTATAATATTCTCTATTTTTAATAGTATATGGAGATGGAAGATCACCGTAAGTATCACCATTAGGTTTATGAAACAAAGAAAAGTATTTTCCTTTTCTAGTTAAAAAAGGTATATTTTTTGTTCTGCATCTTGTTGCAAAATCTTCATCTTCTACGCCCCATCCCCAATATTCGTTTGAATATCCATTTATTTTTATATAACTTTCTTTATCAATGATTGTTACGCCACCCAATTCACTATCTGGTCTTGGAATAAAGTTAAATTGACTTACATAATATGCTAGTTTACATACTCCGCTGTTGCTAAATACATAATCACAATTTTCATCTGTTGGCAACATATCAATATCATGAAAGCAAAAATAATCATTTTCTTTATTTTCTAAAAATCCAACATTTAATAATCTTCCTTTGTTAAAAGGTTTGTTATTTGCTTGTTCAATTACTATAATTTTATAATCTATTTTATTATTTAAAAATTTATTCATATGTGGAATGAATTTCTTTAAATGTAATTCTCTATCTCTATATGGAACAATTATTGGAAGTTTATACATTTAGATTCTCTACTAATTTTAAGAAATCATCATCTTCTGGTAAGAAGAAATTAATATTATATTGATTTGTTAATAGTTCTTTCTTCATTGTAAGAGAAGCCGCGCCAGTTGAAAACTCAGTATAAGTTTCATCATTATGCCAAACAAGAGCTGATTCATTAAAATCTAACTTATATGAATTGTTTATAAGATCAAATGAATACTGAACGTCTTCTGGAATTTGTCCTTCTCTGTCAGCATAAACCAATCTATCTTCGTTCCATTTAACTTTATTAAATACATCTTTTCTGACTATAAAAAATGCACTACTTTGGTATAAGGATTTACTATAATTAGGATAATCATAATCTATTAATTTATGTGGAGTTAATGTTGCTCTGTCCCAATATCTAGTTGCATCTTGGTTGTATACTTTATTTCCTAGTACATCCCAACCTTTTTTGTTTGAATGTTGAATTGTATTTTTTAACCAATCAGTATCCAATATTACATCATCATCACACCAAGCAATAACATTATATTTTGTTTTTTCTGCTGCTTTATTTCTGAGAAGAGCTACTTTTCTTGAATGGGCCTCTTCTTTTTTGTCTATAAGTGTTACACCTTCAATGTGTCTAAAGTTATCTACATCACCACAAACAATTATTTCTACTGGCTTGTCACTTTGAGCTTTGATTGACTTAATTGTTAACTCTGTTTTTTCTGGTCTTTTTCCATTTGTTGGTATGCAAAAAGAAATTCCATCAAAATCTTGTGGTTTAAGATTTGATTTTCCAACAATTTCATTTACAAATTGATCATAAATTTTATCTGTTGCAAATTCTTTTTCAATATGAGTTGCAAGACGTTTAGCTTGTCCACGGTATCTATTATGATCTTTGTAAACCGCTCTCATTTGCGTTTTAGCAGAGTTTCCAACAGGGAATGCCCACATAGTATCCTTCTCAATTACACCGTTCCATACGGCTTCTGGTTGCACTGGTTGAAGTGTGAAGTCTACTCTTGCAAAATGAGGCTTTACCTTACCTTCCTTGTTTTCACAATACATGAAATCTGTATGACCAGACCATTCAGTTGTAATTACTGGAAGTCCATAACCAGCGGCTTCGAATATAGGAAGACCAAATCCTTCGCCATGAGATAGAGATACTAATGCCTTAACTTTTGGATGAGTATAAAGAGCAGTTAATTCTCCTTCGCTCATATCACCATGAAGAAGATAAACTTTACATTTTCTATCGCTATATGGTGCAAGAATCTGTTTAAGATTATTTGTTATTGCTTCTCTATCTATTTGTGATGCACCACCAAGATGGGTTTTACAAATAAGACCTACATTATCATTCTTAAATTCTTCAACAAACCATTTAACAGTATTGGCAAAGTTCTTTCTTGGACCTGCTTGAGCCACAACAAGAAAGTTAAAGTCTGTTGTAAGGTCCAATTCAATCGAAGTAGATTCACCCTTTCTAACAGAATAATTAACAACTTCAATTGGTGTATTTACTTTAAAGTTTGGAATCTGTTGACCAGTTCTTTGATCTGTTGCGGTAAATACACCATTATCAAAGCCTTTTTTAGCAAAGCTAGATACAACAATAATCTTATCCATTTCGTTGGATGGTTGTACCCAATGTGGAGAAATCTTATTTACTTCAATTCCTGCTGTATAACCAACATTTATTGGAGCAAGTTTCTTCCATTCATTTGGAATAGTAATCTGAAGTGACATATCGTACTGTGGTTGATTATTAGAAGCTTGCGTGTATTGCACAGTCTTCATAATAACTGAATCGAGCCACTTACGCTCTTCGTTGTCTTCGTGAATCCAACCACATTGGCCCCAAGCGGTAGGGGTTAGATAAATGTCGAATAGGTCTTCTCTTGAACGTAGTGCTCTAAGGGCAAATCTAGATTGTTCGCCATAACCAGAAGTTGTAAGTGCTGGTCCTGTTACAAGTATTTTCTTTTTCATGCGATTTCTTTAAGCTCCCAACCTTTGTAGTTTCTTTCAGACCATACACCTTTGTTATATGTATCGGTCATAATTTTATCCCAACGATTAATAAAATCAGTGAAGTTAAAATTATCTATAACGTGTTGTCTACCTGCTTGTCCAACTAATTTTCTAGTTTCTTGTGGAATGTTTGCAAATGTTTCAAGAGCACCTACAAACTGTTCTTCGCTTATTCTATCTTCATAGATAAATGGCACTTCTTGTGAGCCAATTACAGCTTGAGAAGAAGGGATAATTTCAATACCAAATAGTTGATCTCCGCTTCTTACTTGATCTTGTAATCCACCTGTCTTTGTTACAATAATTGGTGTTTCACAAGCAAGTGATTCAAGAGTGGCAAGACCAAAACCTTCTGCATCTGAGATGTTTATCGTTGCATCGGCTGCATTATAAAAGAATGCAAGATTCTCTGGTGGTACTTTCTGCTCTGAAATAAGTACTTCACGGTTTACAAGCCCTAATTCTCTCATAATAGCGTGCAAGTCTTGTCCATGAACATCTCTTGGATCAGTATGCATAACGAGAGTAGCTTTTTTCTGTGACTTCTTTAGGAATTGTGCAAACCACCAAACAATAGAACCAGACTGCTTACGTCTTGCGTTTCTGTTGTTCCAAAAGAATATTAAACGATCATCTTCAATCTTAAGATTTTCTTTCTTAAACTTAGTAATAACTTCTTGTGGGAGTCTTTTAAAGATTTCAGTATTAACAGCATGGGGAACATAGGTTCTTGGTACTTCTGGCGCTACTGTAGCTACAATGTCATCTGTAAGTTTAGAGATAGTAGCAATGTGGTCATTAGATAGATAGAATTTGCGATTGTATGTGGGGTATGGGTAGTTATCCCAAACATGGTAGTAGACCATTGGAATATTTGGTCTAATTTCGTTCTCCATCTGCCACAACCAACCCCAAAAACGAGGATCGGTCATAAACCAAATAATGTCTGGCCTTTCTGTACGGATAATAGAACGAATCATATCTTGGTTTCCATATCCATCTACTGGAACAAGAACCCAATCATCGCCCCATTGTTCAGTTTTCTGTGGTCTATAGTCTTGATGTTTAATTGCTCCACCAAGAGATAAGAATTGGTACTTACCAGTAGCTAATAGACCTTCTACTATGTATTTAGTCTGCGTTCCTACTCCAGAAGGTGAGAAAGGATGGTCAGACAAGGTTAATACTTTAATTTTTTTACTCATTTAATACTCACTTGCATAAATCTGTTTTATAAAAATCGCAACCATTACAAGATAAACGATTTTTAATATACTTACTATTTTTAATCGCTACAATGGCTTTTGTCAAGAGTATATTTGCATTTTCTATTTTTTTAGGCCCACTAGATACACGAAAAAACTCAACACGATTCTTTTTTGCTGTTCTTTTAAGAAGAGCAAAATGTGTTTCAATCATTTTTGGATCAATGTTAAATTTTTGAGCATAAAAATGCTTATAATAAGTTAGTTGGTATGTAACCATAGGATCGGTTTTTTTTTCTTGGCTCCACCCCCAAGAACACGATTTCCAATCAATAATATGATATTTACCATCTGGTGTCTTAATAATCAAATCAATAAAGCCTTTGAAATCATACTCAAAGTCTAGTTTCTGAATACGTTCAAACAGTGGTTCTTCAGTTGATACTACTTCGTATTCACCCAAGTATGTTTTAATGCTTTCATAAAGTTCAGAGAGGATTGCTTTACCCTGTGCCACCATATCTGAAACCAGTATCTCGTTAATTTGAGTTTGACCTTTAATGATTGAGATTTCTTGCTTGAATTTATTTTCAAAGTATTCATTATGTTGCTCCTCTGTAATCTCTTTAAGTAGAGACTTTTCGCAAGTTTCGTGTATTGCTATTCCAAAACACGTATACTCTGTTGATGTGAATACTTTTACTTTATCAATGTATTGTAGCTTATGCTTATGAGGACATTCGTTCCAAACTTTAAGTTCAGAAAAAGAAATGTGTGACATTATCTTCCTTTTAGTTCAAAGAAAGAATAACGCACACACCTTCTAAAGTCAATAGGATAAATCGTTAGTACTAAACTCACCCTTTTCAACTTCTATTAAAAGTTTATAAAGTTGTGGAGATAATTTACTAACTAGTTGTCTATTTTTTACAAAATAATATTCAAAACCATTTGCAAAATACTCCCTTAACGATGTAGCAGCATATGGAGAGCAAAATAATCCTGCTGTCATATTATGTAGTGCTGGATACCCAACTTCTTCGTACAAATATTTATCAAAATTTGTATCATATTCTAATTTACTAAATTTATACTTTGATGTGTCGTAGCCATTGTTTTCAAGTATCCTTTGCAATCTTAATCTTTTTGCAAGAAATTCATCTGGTACACTATCATCATTATACATATTAAAGTTTGCCAATTCTTCAATAGAGTGTGCTATTTCGTGAATTATATCTTCAAGCATATTTTGTTCGTCTTCTTGGATATTACTAATATAAAGAGCACCATCCATAAAAGCTGCATTAACTTCTTTCTTCTGTAGTTCCTTAAACTGTCCTACATAAATTGCGTCAACACCATTAAATAAATAAAGAGGAACATATTTTTTTAATTTAGATAAAACATTATCTAAATTAACTTCACCAATTATTGCATCTTTAATAAAAACGTGGATATTGTCTAAAAATATTCTTTCTTTATGAGAAGACTTGGCGTTTTTTGACGATTTATGCATGTATTCCAGAAGAATCTTGTTCATTTTTTCTTAAATCTCCATAATCAACATCGTGTAAAGCTTGCTGGTAGCCCCTTAACCAATTTTCTTGTGCAATCAATAAAAGAAACTCTGGGAATTCTTCAGACATAGCTTCGACAATCATTTCTACAGTAATCTCGCCATTCTCTGGGTTAAGTTTATTACCTACATAATCAATAAGCCATTCCTTCATTGGATTGTTTTTTTGTACTAAATTATTTTCTGTTTCTACTTCCATTTTATCCTCTCAAAGTATTTTAGATGCTAATGTTGCTACGCGGCTACGCTCACCATTCATCAAAGTTACGTGACCAGCCAAATCATATGGTTTAAACTTTTCTGCAACGTATGTAAGACCATTTGTAGTCTCATCTACGTATACATTGTCAATCTGCTCAATGTCACCCGTTAGAACGACCTTAGAACCCTCTCCGACGCGAGTGATGATGGTTTTGATCTCATGCATGGATAAGTTCTGTGCCTCGTCTATAATGATGTATGCATTGGCTATTGAGCGTCCACGAATGTATGTAATTGCTTCAACTTCAATAACACCTTTTTGCATGTACATTTCAAGAGTTATTTTGTCATTTCCCATTAAGAATTGCAAGTTGTCTTGAATTGGACGAAGCCAAGGAGACATTTTCTCTTCTAAAGTGCCTGGTAAAAAACCAATGTCTTTACCCATTGGTTGAACTGGTCGAGAAACAATCAAACGAGAGTATTTACTATCTACACCAATTGTCTGCTCTAATCCAGCAGCAATAGCAAGCATTGTTTTACCACAACCAGCTTTACCTACAATAGAAACAAGTGGAATGTCTGTATTCATAAGTAAGTCAAGAGCAAAGTTTTGTTCTTTGTTTCTTGGTTTAATGTTGAACACACCTTTCTTACCAAGATTTGCTAATTTAGCTAATGGTTGATTTGGTCCAATGTATTTTGCTAAAGCTGTTTTCTTATTATCATATGAAGAAATAAGCATTAAATATTGATTTGAAAATAGTTTTTCTTTTTGGTCTGGTAATTCCATTCTTTCATTAGCATAGAATCTATCAATAAACTCATCATCAACTACAACGTCTTTAAATCCGTGGAACAAGCTTGAACCAGATTCAACTACTTTCTCTGGATTACAGTCTTCTGATTCCATACCAATAGAATCACAAACAACTCTCATATTAATATCGTTAGACACAACAATAACTTTTCTATTTGATGTTTGTTCACTTAATGCTACTGCAAGAATTTGATGATCTGGTACTGTCAAATCAAGTTCTGCTGGGAAACTCATATTTGGATCGTAACCTTTAACTCTAAGGATTCCTTTGCCTTTACCGAGTCTAACACCTTCATACAAAGAACCTTTAGAACGAAGAGAATCCAAGAAACGAATAACCGTTCTTGCACTAGCTCCTACTAAATCTTGGCGTTTTTTGTGTTTATCTAACTCTTCTAAAACTTTAATTGGAATAAGAATGTCATTATTTCCGTAACTATTAACGCAGTCTGTATCAGTAATAAGTGCGCTTGTATCTAATACGTATGTTTTTTTAGCCATTTAAATCCTGTTGTGCTAATGTATAAATAGTATAAATCTATTTTTACATTGTGTCAAACAAAAAACCCAAGGTTTTTACACCTTGGGTTTAATTGTCTATATTCTTTCTGGAAAAATCTTTTTAGATAGTTTACTTCGTTTATCTTTTTGTGTTTCTATATTGTCTGGTCGCATAATATCTTCTGCAATAACTTGTGTTAATACAGAGATATTTTCATTATTATCATCAAGATCACTTAATCTATAATTTTTAAGTATTTGTACACCTACAATATTTGAACTTGTATAAACATTTTTTCTATCGTCAACTGAAAGCTTGTTTCCTAACCCATCTTTATGTAATTGAAAAGTACCAACTGCTTTTCCTCTGTCTCCTACTGCCTGTGGATTTAGACCACTTTCTGCAACTGCATTAACAATTGCGGCGGCTGTAATATTTGGAGAAATACCCATTTGTGAGAATTCTTCCTCTATTATATAGGATACTTCTTTTTGCTTGTCTGTAAGACCAACAGCAACTCGTGTAACGCTTACTTCTTCTTCGCAAACGTCTAACACTATTGGTGTTTCTTCCACACAGGCTAAAATTAATAAAAACAACATTATGAAAACCTCCTTTGTTGTTTGAGTAAATAGTCACAACTTTTCTGGAGGCAAATTTAGCTCATTTGCTTAACTGCTTCGTAAATTATAATATTAGCAGCTTGACTAGTATTTAAACAAGCACCTACTCCTGGCATTGGAATAAAAATGTTTGTAGTACTATGAGTGATTTCGGCTGGAACGCCAGTAGTTTCATTTCCTACAACAAAACAGATATGCTTATGCTCTTCAAGTAATGAGCTAAAATCTACATTATGAAGATTAACTGCTTCATCTGTGAGTTCAATAGTTATTACACACATCTTGGTACGACGAGCATAATCAAGAAACTGAGATGGGTTACTGTATTGATGAATGTTTACAAAATCGTGAAGTGTTCCAGACTTGCGACGAACATCTTCATAATCTGGCAGAGAGCCAATTACATGCACATCTTGTAGACCAAAACATGCAGCAGTTCTAATAAGATATGCAATATTTTCGTCACATTGAAAGTTTACTGCACAAATAGAAAATGGAAATGTCTTTACTTTTCCGCTTGCAAGCTTTGCATTATAACGATCACGACGAGTCTTTCGCATAAAACCTCCAAAATAAAAAGATT
>Ga0209400_1001838_pt1 | contig 16589 bp, 14 predicted proteins | sample M_130807_EF_Meta_FD_187313 | JGI IMG/M metagenome (GOLD analysis project Ga0209400, IMG submission 187313) | Freshwater microbial communities from Lake Montjoie, Canada to study carbon cycling - M_130807_EF_MetaG (SPAdes) (version 2) | ecosystem: Environmental > Aquatic > Freshwater > Lake... | reverse complement strand
CAGGCCCGCCAAGGGGGGGATTGGGTCGATGTGCCCCCGGGCACCGCGCTGGTCGTCTCGGCGGCGGGCGAGACGCGGCGCAAATGGGAAGGCCCGAGCGATCTCCTCAATATTATGGTGGACCGCGACGCGCTCGACCAAAGCGTCACGCGTGAGGCCTTTTCGGGCCCAGATGGCGTGTTGAAATTCCCCGCGCTGACTTTGATCGATTTGAAAGAAGCCTCAACGCTGGCGCGATTTGTTGACATGATCATTCATGATCTGGAGAGCGAGAATTCGGCCTTTTCCGATCTGGCGGTAGGTCTCGAAGCCGAGCGCGTTTTGTTGCAGCTCGTTTTGCGTTCCATGCGCCATGAAGTGGAGCGCCGCCCGATTCATGAGCGCTATCGCATTGTGCCCGCCTATATGCGCCGCGCGGAGCGTTTTATCCGCGAGCATTTTGGCGAGACGCTCGATATGGCGCATATTGCTGAAGGCTCTGGCGTGTCGGTGCGCACGTTGCAATATGGCTTTCGCAAATATCGGGGTGCGAGCCCGATGGCCTTTTTGCGCGATGTGCGTCTGTCGTCCGCGCGGCGCGCTTTGATTGATGGGCGCGCTGAGTCGATTGGCACAGTGGCTGCCTCTGTTGGTTATCCGAGCACTAGTCAATTTGCGCGCGATTACCGCGCATCTTTCGGCGAAAGCCCAAGTGAAACACGCCGCATGTTGCGGGGATGAGATGATGATAAGAAAGCCGTCGTTGCGAGCGAAGCGAAGCAATCTAGGGGCCACACGTGCGGCTTTCTGGTTTGCTTCGCTTTGCTCGCAATGACGGGCAAGGAGGAAATAAAATGAAAAAGTTGTTCTGCGTCGCATTCACCTCAACTGCGATTCTTTCAGCGCCCGCTTTGGCGCAGGCGCCTGCTGATTTTTACAAAGGCAAGACGGTCGACATGGTGATCGGCTTCTCGGTCGGTGGCGGCTATGACGTTTATGCGCGCACAGTGGCGCGTTTCATGGGTGAACATATTCCCGGCAAGCCGCGCATTGTGCCCAAGAATATGACGGGTGCGGGCAGCCGCGTGGCGGCCAACTTTGTTTATAATGTCGCGCCGAAAGACGGCACAGTGATCGCCACCGCCGATCAATCCATGCCGCTTGAACAGGCGGTAGGTGATGCGGGCATTACTTTTGATACGCGCAAGTTTACATGGATCGGCACGCCGATCTTTGAAAACAACACACTGGTGACATGGCATACATCGCCCGTGAAAACGGTGGATGATGCCAAGCGTCTGGAAGTGGCTGTGGGTGCAACAGGCTTCAACACTTCTGCGCAATATCCGCAGGTGATGAATGCGCTGCTCGGCACCAAGTTCAAAATCATCATGGGCTATCCGGGCGGCAATGAAATCAATCTCGCCATGGAAAATGGCGAAGTGGCAGGCCGTGGCTCGAACAATTGGACATCGTGGAAATCCACAAAGCCCGATTGGATTCGTGACAAGAAGATCAACATCATTGTGCAGATTGGCCTGACCAAGGCTGCGGACTTGCCGGATGTGCCGTTGCTGATGGATCTCGCCAACAATGAAGATGATCGCCTCGCGCTGAAGCTTGTGTCGGCACCGCCGATGGTGGGTCGCCCCGTCTTCTCGACACCCAATGTGCCCGATGATCGCACCAAAGCTTTGCGTGATGCTTTCGACGCCACGATGAAAGATGCGGCTTTCTTGGAAGAAGCCAAGAAGACGGGTCTCGACATCAATCCGATTGGCGGCGCGGACCTGCAAAAGATCGTGGCTGATATTATCGATACGCCCAAACCAGTGCGTGATCGCTTGGCTTCGATCCTCTCGCTGATTGATCGCGATAAGAAGTGACGATCCGAAGAATCGTCATTGCGAGGAGGGCGTAGCCCGACGCGGCAATCCAGAGGTGACACGTGAGGCTCTGGGTTGCTTCGCTTCGCTCGCAATGACGGCGCTTAAAAGGAGAATAAAAAATGAAAAAGACTTTTGCTGCACTTCTCGCCACCACGCTTCTGGCGGCCCCCGCTGTCGCGCAGGATGCTGACTTTTACAAAGGCAAGACGGTTGATCTTTACATCGGCTATGCGCCCGGTGGTGGCTATGACACTTATGCGCGCCTCGTTGCGCGTCACATGGGCAATTACATGCCCGGCACGCCGAATTTCGTGCCGAAGAATATGGCGGGCGGTGGTGGCCGTGTGGTGGCAGGCTATATTTTCAAAGTCGCCCCGAAAGACGGCACAGCCATTGCGATGGCAGATCAGTCGCTCGTTTTGCAGCAGGCGATTGGCGATACGACAATCCAGTTCGATATGAATAAATTCGTCTGGGTCGGCAATCCTTCGGCTGACAATAATACCGCCGTGACCTGGCACACCACGGGCGTGAAAACCATTCAGGAAGCCACGCAGAAAGAAGTCATTGTCGGCGCGACTGGCCCCAATACGTCCGCGCAATTGCCGCAAGTGATGAATGCGATTTTGGGCACCAAGTTCAAAATCGTCTCGGGCTATCCGGGTGGCAACGAAATGAATCTCGCCATGGAAAGTGGCGAGATCGGTTCGCGTGGCTCTAACCCATGGTCGTCATGGAAAGGTACCAAGCCTGATTGGATCAAAGACAAGAAGATCAACATTCTTGTGCAGATCGGTCTGACCAAAGCGGCTGATTTGCCCGATGTGCCTCTGCTGCTCGATCTGGCGAAGAATGAAGATGATCGTGCGGTGCTGCGTTTGATTTCAGCGCCGGCCACGATTGGTCGCCCGCTCTTTGGCCCGCCAGAAATGCCGGCTGCGCGTTTGGCCACGCTGCGCAAAGGTTTTGATGCCATGGTCAAAGACAAGACTTTCTTGGATGAAGCGGCGCGCGAGCGTCTCGACATCAATCCTGTCTCGGGCGCGGATCTTGCCAAGATCGTTGCCGATATTGTCGCAACACCCAAGCCCGTTGCTAACAAGCTCGCAGCGATCATTGCTGAACCCAAATAAGGGCGTGGTCCAAGGCTAACCCCCTCAATTTAGGCAATTATCGGGGCTTGGGATGAGCCAATGAGGTCTCGCCTGAGCCGCTCTCACACCTAGAACTAAAGTTGACTCTTATGGCCTCTGCGGCGAAAACAGGGCCTTGAAAGACCAATAAAGACACCAATCAAGGGAGAAACGGGAATGCTGACGGATCGTCCGGAGGGGAAAGTCGATGACAAGGTCGGCTTTGGCAGTGATGTGGCCGCGCAAATGCTGCGCCGCTTCGGTTTCAAATATGTCAGCTTGAATCCCGGCGCGAGCTATCGCGGCCTGCATGATTCCATCGTCAACCACATCGGCAATGTCGATCCCTCGATGCTGCTCTGCCTGCATGAAGATCATGCGGTCGGCATCGCCCATGGTTATGCCAAGGCGACGGGCGAGCCGATGGCTTGCGTGCTGCATTCGAACGTCGGCCTGCTGCATGGCTCGATGGCGCTGTACAATGCCTGGTGCGACCGCGCGCCGATGTTTGTTCTGGGCGCGACCGGTCCGGTTGATGCTTCGCTGCGTCGTCCGTGGATCGACTGGATTCACACATCTGCCGATCAGGCCGGCATTATCCGCGATTTCATCAAGTGGGATAATCAGCCCTCATCCGCTGATGCCTTGGTGGAAGCGATGGCGCGCGCCAATATCATGACGCGCTCGGAGCCCAAGGCACCTGTCTATATCTGCCTCGATGCAGGCCTGCAGGAATCAACGCTTGAAAAGCAGCCGGAATGGCCTGATCTCAACCGTCTCAAGCCGCCGGCTCCGCCGCGCGCTGCCAAGGCTGATCTCGACGCAGCTGTGAAGTTGCTGAAAGACGCCAAGCGTCCTGTCGTGCTGATGGGCAAGACAGATTGGACGGATGAAGGCTGGCAGGCACGTATCAAGCTTGTTGAGCGTCTGGGCGCTGTTGTCTTCACCGATTTGAAGAACCGTTCGTCCTTCCCGACCGATCACCCGTGCCATGTTGCGGCACCTTTCAATCAGGTCGGTCGTGCGCCCAAGCGCATCATCGAAATTCTGGAACAGGCCGATGTGGTTCTGGCGCTGGAATGGATCGATTTGGCCAGCGCTCTGCGCATCAAAAAGGGCCAGAAGATTTCGGCCAAGGTCATTGCGACCGGCATGGATCAATATTTGCACAATGGCGCGCATGCCAATTATCAGGCGCTGCCGGAGTCGGATATTTTCATGGCGGCTTCCGCTGACTCGGTCATTGCCGATCTCAATGCAGAACTCGGCGCTGGCAAAAAAGATTGCTGGCAGCAGGCGCAGCGCAAGGACGTCGCGATTGATCCGACTCGCGTGACGATGGATCAGCTGGCTGTCAGCCTGCGCGCTGCTTTCGAAAACCCCGACAAAGTCTCGCTCGCGGCCATCTGCCGTGGCTGGACGGCTGATCTGTGGCCTTTCCGTCATCCGCGCGCTTATCTTGGTAAAGATGGCGGTGGCGGCATTGGTTCGGGTCCAGCTCTCGCAGTGGGTGCGGCTGTCGGCAATGCCGGCACCGATCTCCACACGGTTGCGATTTTGGGCGATGGCGACTTTGCCATGGGTGGCCATGCGATCTGGACGGCAGCGCGTCACCGCATTCCGCTGCTCGTTCTCATCAACAACAACCGCTCTTACTTCAACGACGAATTGCATCAGGAAACGATTGCGGTCCGCCGTGAGCGTCCCCCGCAGAACCGTTGGATTGGCCAGCGCATGACCGATCCCGATCTCGATTTCGCAAAATTCGTGGAAGCGCAGGGCGCGGTCGGCATTGGTCCGGTCAAGACACCGGCTGAACTCGATGCAGCGATCAAGCGCGGCGTCGATGTGTTGAAGAAGGGCGGCGTCTGCCTGATCGATGTGCATATCGAGCCGGGCGAAGAGCGCGGCGCGGCCTCTACAGGCCATCGTGATACCTGATATAAAGAGGGGCGCTGAAAAGCGCCCCTTTTTTAAAGCCGTGCAGCGAAGGATGCCTTGCCGTGCAACGCCTCACCATTAGCCTCGACGACAATATTGCCGCCGCTATTGATGCTTTTATGGAAAAGCAGGGCTATTCTAACCGATCGGAGGCCATTCGCGACCTCGTGCGTGATGCGCTGGTGCGGTCGGAAGAGGCGGGGCCTTCCACACATCGCTGTGTGGCAGCGGTTTCTTATGTTTACGACTACAACGGCCGTGATCTCGCCATGCGGCTCGACCGCGCGCAACATGAGCATCATGATCTGACCATTTCCACCATGCGCACGCGGCTTGACCACCACCATTGCATGGAAGTGACCCTGTTGCGGGGCCACACCGATGCTGTGCGCAAGCTGGCAGCCCAGACCATGGCCGAGCGGGGCGTGCATTTCGGGCAGGTCAATCTGGTGCCGATACAGGATGGCGGCCATTCCCATACCCATGATGATGACGGTCATCACCACGATCATTCCACACCAGCCCTCTGAGTGCTTTACAGGGGCCGTTCGCCCGTGCACAATCCTCCCCAATCGGGCGTGTACGACCCGTGGTGAATAGGGAGGAAATAAAAATGCCGCACGACTTGCCGTCGTTTGAAAATGTCGCGGTCGAACGCGATGGCGGAACGACTTTCATCATTCTGAACCGTCCTGATAAGCGCAATGCCATGTCGCCGCAGCTGCACATGGATATGTGCGACGCGCTCGATTGGGCCGAAATGGATGATCAGACAAAGGTGGTCGTGATCACTGGTGCGGGCGGTAATTTTTGCGCCGGACAGGATTTGAAGCTCTATTTCCGCGGCACGGAAAGCGATCCGAAAGCGCGCGTGCGTGCACGCCGCGCGGCGCACACTTGGCGCTGGGATCGTCTGTCGTCTTTCCCGAAAGCGACCATTGCCATGGTGCATGGCTATTGCTTCGGCGGTGGTTTCACGCCCGTGATTGCTTGCGACTTTGCTGTTGCTGCTGATGACGCGACCTTCGGTCTGTCAGAAGTCAATTGGGGCATCATCCCCGGTGGTCTCGTCGCTTGGGCTGTGACGGAAGTCATGAATTATCGTGACGCGATTTATTATTCGGTCACGGGTGATCGCTTCAACGGCAAAGAAGCTGCGGCGATGAAATTCGTCAACAAGTCTGTGCCAGTTGAAAATCTGCGCGCTGAAGTGATGGAACTTGCCCGCAAGCTCGAAGCCAAGAGCCCGGCTGCTGTAAAATATACCAAGGAATGCGTGCGCTCTGTGCGTCGCATGACCAAGGATCAGGCGCTGGATTATCTCAACGCCAAGAGCGACGCGCTGAAGCATGTCGATCCGGAAGGCGGTCGTCAGAAGGCGATGAAGCAATTCCTCGACGACAAGGTTTTCAAGCCGGGTCTGGGCGAATTCAAGCGTTGATTTTTTGATCAGAATGACGCGGGCCGGATTTTTCTGGCCCGCGCTTTTATCTCTCCACTGCATGGAGAAAGACCATGGCGCTTCGCGTTTTTCACCGCCGCTCCCTTCTTATCGCCGCAACGCTGGCCGCTTTTGCGCAGCCCGCGCTCGCACTCGATCAGGCCCTGATCGACGCGGCCAAAAAAGAAGGCCAAGTTACTTGGTACACAACGCAGATCATCGATCAATTTGCGCGCCCCGCCGCGCAGGCCTTTGAGAAAAAATACGGCATCAAGGTCAATTATGTTCGCGCCAATTCGAATGAAGTGGCATTGCGCGTTTTGAATGAAGCGCGCGCGGGCAAGATGCAGGTTGATGTGTTCGACGGCACGGGCGCAACCGCTGCGCTGAAGAGCGAAAAGATCCCGGCCAAATGGATTCCGGAAGCTGCCAAGCGCCTACCGGCCAATTACATTGATCCCGAAGGCTATTGGGTTGCGACCAATCTTTATGTGCTGACGCCCGGCTATAATACCGAGATGATCAAAAAGGGCACGCAGCCAAAAACATTCCAGGATCTGCTCGACCCGAAATATAAGGGCAAGATTGCGTGGAATTCGACAGCCTCATCGTCCGCTGGTCCGGGCTTTGTCGGTGTTGTGCTCAATTCCATGGGCGAAGAAAAAGGCATGGCCTATTTGCGCGAACTCGCCAAGCAGAACCCTTCTGGCTTGGCCGTCGCAGCGCGCCAAGTGCTCGATCAGGTGATTGCAGGTGAATATGCCATTGCGCTGAATATTTTCAACAATCATGCGGTGATCAGCGCCGCCAAGGGCGCCCCTGTTGATTGGGTTCCGATGAATCCGGCGCTTGCTGTTCTCTCCGTCATTTCGGTGACGAAAGATGCGCCTCACCCCAATGCGGGGCGTTTGCTGCTGGAGTTTTTGCTCTCTGAAGACGGGCAGAAGATTTATCGCGATGCAGATTATCTGCCCGTCGATCCCAATGTGCCGCCCAATGATCTTTCGCTGCGTCCTGATGGCGAGAAATTCAAAGCCATCTACAAAACGCCGGAAGAGATCGACAAGGAAATGCCGCGCTGGGCCGAGATTTTCAAAAGCTTGTTCCGGTGAGTGATGCATGAGTGAAGCGGTGGTGAAAGCAACAAAGGTGGAGACGCGCAGCCTATGGGCGCGTTTTCTGCCACGCGATGAACGCGTCATTCTGGTTCTGATCATTGCGGCCATTTTCGCCATTCTGGTTCTGCCGCCGCTCGTCTTTCTGGTCAAAGGCGCTTTGACGATTACGCAAGGCGGTGAAACGCGCATTGGTCTCGACCGTTTCATCACCGTGCTATCGCTAAAAGGTATTTGGACGAGTGCGTTCAATTCGTTTGTTTTCGCACTGGGCAGCGCGCTTCTGGCGCTCATCATTGGTGGTGTGAATGCTTGGTTGGTGGAGCGCACGGATACGCCGTTCAAGCCGCTTGCCTATTTGACAACGATTATCTCTTTGGGCACGCCCTATGTGCTCTACACCAGCGCATGGTTGTTGTTGCTCTCGCGCTCGGGTCCGATCAATTCATGGTATCGCGAATTGACTGGCGAAACGGGCGTGCTGATCAATGTCTATGGGCTTGGCGGCATGATCCTCATCGAGGGTCTGCTCTGGTCGCCGCTTGTCTTTTTGCTTCTTGGTTCCACGCTACGCAATTTTAATCCCGATCTCGAAGAAGCCGCGCGCATGAGTGGCGCCGGCACATGGGAGACTTTGCGGCGCATTACCTTCCGTCTGTCGCTGCCGTCTGTCTTGGCGTTGGCCATGCTGGTGTTCATCCGTACGGTGGAAGCTTTTGAGGTCCCCGCATTGGTAGGCCTGCCCGGTCGTGTGCATGTGTTGACGACCGATATTTACGAAATGATGCACCGGACGATGCCACCGGATGTGGGCTCGGCCAGCACACTCTCAACCCTTCTGCTCTGTGTTGTGGCTGTGCTGCTCTGGTATTATGGCCGCCTCACGCGCAATGCCGAGAGATTTGCGACCATCACGGGCAAGAATTTCCGGCCCAATAAAATTCCGCTTGGCAAATTCCGTTTTCTGGGCGGCGCAGTGCTGGTGCTGAACTTTCTCTGCTTGCTGATCTTGCCCATGCTGATCCTCGTCTGGGCTTCGTTGCTGCCGTTTTATCAAACGGTGCGCGCATCGGCTTTCAAGCTGCTCAGTTTCAAACATTACTTCCGCATTTTTGAATCCGATCGCTATCTGTCGCTGCTTGGCAATACGCTATTGGTCGCCGTCGTCACCGCAACAATTGTGATGGTGATCACGGCCATTGCTGCGTGGCTGAGCGTGCGCAAGCTTCCCGGCGCGCGTATGGTTGATCAACTGGGCACTGTACCACTCGTCTTCCCGGGCATTGTGCTGGGTGTGGGCGTGATGCAGTTTTTCCTTTCCATGCCGATTGGTGTCTATGGCACGATCTGGATCATCGTCTGGGCTTTCCTGATCAATTATCTCCCCTATGGCATCCGCTATTCTTACGCGGGCATGTTGCAGGTGCATCGCGAATTGGAAGAAGCGGCGGCCGTGTCTGGTGCTTCGCCCTTTCTGGCATTTCGCCGCATTGTCTTCCCGCTGCTCGCACCATCGCTTGTCGCTGGCTGGTTGTTCATCTTCTTGCTCGCGACCCGCGTGCTGACATTGCCTGTTCTGTTATCCGGCCCGTCCTCGCAGACCATGGCGGTCGCCATGTTTGATTTGTGGAGCAATGGGCAGGGACCGGAACTTGCCGCGCTGGGGCTTCTCTGGAGCTTTGCGATGACGGCCGTGGCATTGATCTTCTATTTCTTCGCGCGCCGTTCCGGCGTCGGGCTTTATGGACAGGGCTGATCGATCATGAGTGAAGACAAGACGCGGGCACAACTGCGCGCGGGCGCCAAAAAAGTCGAAGCGCTGCTGAACCCGAAAAATGTTGTTATCATCGGCGCGACGGATAAGCCCGGGAATTGGCCGCAACGCGTGTGGCGCAATCTGTCGCGCTATGGCTACAAGGGCTCGGTCTTCCCGTTCAATCCGACCCGCGAGACCGTTTGGGACACACGCTGCTACCGTAGTTTTGCAGAGCTGCCGGAAAAGCCCGATCACCTAGTTGTGCTGGCGCCTGCCAAAGTCGTGCCGGGTCTTCTGCGTGATGCCGCAGCTGCAGGTGCGCGCTCGGCCACTGTGATGACATCGGGCTTTGAAGAATCGACCGAAGCCGATGGCCGCGCTTTGGCCGATGATTTGCGCAACACGATTGAGACAACGGGTCTTGCTGTTTCAGGTCCGAATTGCCTCGGCAATTTCAATGCGGCGATCAATTTCTTTTCCATGCCCGATGATCGTGCACAAAAGCTGGCGCATGGGCCTGTCGTGGTGCTCGGCCAATCGGGCGGCATTGTCATGGCGATCAAGCGCTCGCTCGAAGAGCGCGGCGTGGATACGCAAGCGGCCATCACCAGCGGCAATGAGACGGGCCTCACCACGGCTGATTACATCGCTTATTTCGCAGGTGTCGCCGATGTGCGCGTCATCTCCTGCTATCTGGAAAGCGTGCATGACGGCGCACCGTTCCTCGAAGCTCTGCGCATGGCGCGCAAGGCTGGCAAGCATGTCGTCATTATGAAGCTCGGCTCGTCGGATGCTGGCCGTGCAGCGGCGGCCGCGCATACAGGTGCACTCGCCGGTTCGATGGAAGCTTTTGACGCTGTGGCAGGCCGCGCAGGCGCCATTCGCGTTGGCAACCTGGATGAAATGGTTGAGGCGGTCGAGTTCCTTGTTCATGCCCCCGCGCCGCAGGGCAAGCGTCTGGGTTCGATCACTTTCTCGGGCGGTATGCGTGGTCTGTTGCTGGATGCCGCTGAAGCTTGCGGCATGTCTTATCAGCCGCTCTCGGATGTGACGCGCAAGAAGCTCGAAGAGATTCTCTCCGTCGGCTCCATCATCGGCAATCCGCTGGATGCAGGCTTTGCGGCTTTGTCGAAAGAAGGTGCTTATCTGCGCTGCGTCGAGATTTTGCTGGATGATCCCGACATTGACATTCTGCTCTTGCAGGAAGAATTGCCGCGTGCGGCTGGGACCGAGCGCAAAGAGCGCAATTTACGCGAGGTGAATGCGCTCGCCGCCAAAGCCAAAAAGCCCATCGCTTATGTCAGCATGATTTCTTATGGCTTGAGTGATTACAGCCGTACTCTGCGCGCGGAATTCACCAATCTGCCTTTCTTGCAGGAAGTCGACCGCGCTCTGCGCACCATGCGCGCCATCACGCGCTCGTTGGATGCTCATGCAGGCCAAGAACTGAAAGCTCCTGCGCCGAACGCCAAGGGTCGCGCTTTGCTGGCAGAATTGAGCGCCTCGGCCAAGACCGCCACTTTGAATGAAGTGGCCTCAAAGGCTTTGCTCAGCACTTATGGCGTGCCGATCTCGCAAGAAGAATTGGCGACGAGCGAAGATGCGGCCGCCGCAGCTGCAGCGCGCATTGGCTATCCGGTGGTGGCGAAAATTGTTTCAGCTGCTTTGCCGCATAAATCCGATATTGGCGGCGTGAAAGTCGGCCTCAAGGATGAAGCGGCCGTGCGCGCCGCCTATCGTACCATCATGGCTAATGTCACCGCCTTGCCGAGCAAGCCTGCGGTTGATGGCGTGCTGATTGCGCAAATGGTCTCGGGCCAACTCGAATGTGTGCTGGGAGCCAAGCTTGATCCCGAAATGGGGCCTGTGGTCATCTTCGGGTCGGGTGGTGTTGATCTTGAATTGACGCGCGATGTCGCGCTGGCTGCTTGCCCGCTGGATGAGGCGGGCGCTTTGCAACTCATTGCACGCACGCGGGCTGGCACGATTGCAGAAGGCTATCGCGGGCGCCCGGCGCTCGATCGCAAAGCCATGGCGCAGGCGCTTGTGGCGCTGTCGCACCTGATGGTGGATGCGCAGGGCGCGATTGCGGAAGTCGACGTTAATCCCTTCCTGGTGAGCGAAAAGGGTGGCGTGGCACTTGATGGGCTTGTTGTCCTCAATCGCTGAAGCGTCCTGAAGTAGGGCTTGGCCCCGCTCTCGCTGCTCGTTTAGAAAGGGGAGAGGCCGCGCAATAAGTGCGGCCCTATGTCCGACGAGGGGAGGGTGAGAGGGTGAAGCGTCACGTGATCATTCCTTTGATCGTGGCTTGCGCCCTCTTCATGCAGAATCTCGATTCTACCTCGCTCGCCACCGCTCTGCCGACTATTGCAGCCTCTTTTGGTGAATCGCCTTTGCGTCTGCATCTGGCGATCACCGCCTATCTTCTGGCGGTCGCAGCTTTTCTGCCGATGAGCGGATGGGTGGCTGACAAATATGGCGCGCGCATTGTCTTTCGTGTGTCCATTGTCATTTTCACACTCTCATCCATCGCCTGCGGCCTGTCGCAAGATTTCAACCAACTGATCGTTGCGCGCATTTTTCAAGGGTTTGGCGGGGCTTTGATGGTGCCTGTTGGGCGTCTCATTCTCGTGCGCTCTGTGCCTAAAGCGGAACTTGTGAGCGCCATGGCGGTCATGGGTATCCCTTCTGTTATCGGTCCGATCATGGGGCCTCTGCTGGGTGGGCTCATCACCACTTACTCGCATTGGCGTGGTATTTTCTGGATCAATGTCCCGGTCGGAATTTTGGGTTTCTTTCTCGCTGGAAAATACATCGAGAATATGCGCGAAGAAGAGATGAAGCCTTTTGACTGGACAGGCTTTGCGCTGACCGGATTTGGTCTTGCTGCAACAGTTTTCGGACTTGATACGGCTTTTGCCAAAAGCAGTCCTGATGTTCTGGGGATTGGGCTTCTCGCTGCGGGCCTTATCGCTTTGTCGATTTATGTTGTTTATTCGCGGCGTATTCCCAATCCGATTATTGATCTGAGCCTCATGCGGCTGCCGACGTTCCGGGCCAATGTGATAGGCGGATCGGTGTTTCGCATTGGCGTTGGCGCGATTCCCTTTTTATTGCCGCTGCTGATGCAGGAAGGCTTTGGCTATTCGCCTGTGGAATCTGGCGCCATTACGTTTCTCTCGGCGGCGGGTTCGCTTGGCATGCGGACTCTCTCCAAGAGTGTGTTGCGCCATTTTGGCTACCGCTTTGTGCTGTTCTGGAATGGTTTGATTGCGAGTTTCTTCATGGGGGTCTGCGCATTTTTCAATACGGATATGCCTTTGTGGATTATGATGATGCTTATTTTCTGGGGCGGTGTGACGCGCTCGCTTGAATTCACGGCGCTCAACTCGATTGCTTTTGCTGATGTTGAACGCGCAGAGATGAGCCACGCGATGAGCTTCTCGCAATTGGCGCAGCGTCTTTCGCTCACCATGGGCGTCGCTTTTTCCGCCATCATTTTGCATCAGGTCGCAGGCGACGTGACGCCTTTGCCAATCAGTGCCTTTTCCATAGCTTTCGCCGTAATCGGTGTCGTCTCGGCGGTGTCTGTTTTCAGCTTCCTGAGGCTGGGCGCCGATGCCGGCGCTGTGCTGGCGGGGCGTAAATCTGAGCCCAAGGAAGAGCAGGGCTGATTCGCGCATGCATGTGCGCAGATTTCCCATAATGGGGGCGGCCACTCATAATACCGCCAAACAATCAGCAATCTTCCGCTACGGAACGGCATAGCTAGAGCTAGTGAATAGCTAAGCTATAGTATTTTTGTAACTTTTTTTGCAATTTTCATATCTGTAAACGGCACGTTTGCATTTCTTGGGTTATATAAATCCCATGCCGGGGGGCGAGGTTTGCGTGCCATTGTGGCCCATCGGCTTCTTTTGGAAGAAAGAGGCTCGAAACTGATGAAGGCTTTTGACGATAATTTCGAATCTGCGCGCCGGCATTTCGGCGTGGCACTCATTGATCTGAATTATGCTGTGGCCGATCTTGCTCGCGCACATGTCAGCGAAGATATGGAAATCGGTACATCAGCCGCGATTGAATTGCTCAACCGCGAGATCGAACGTCTAGCGGAGCTTTCCGCTTTCATTGATCGTGTGGCAGATCGCATGCCCGGTGAAGACCCGGCTGTTCTCGAGCAATGGTGGCCAGAATTCACAAGGCGCGACAAGAAACTCGCGCGGGGATGAAAACTCGAATGGCGCGCTTGCGGGCGCGCCATTTTTTTATGCTTTATAGAAATCGCGATACCAATCAACGAAAGCGCGCACACCATCTTCCACGTTTGTTTGTGGAAGAAAGCCGGTGAGCTTTTCCAATTCGCCTGTCGCCGCCAATGTCGTTTGCGGCTCACCTGGCTGCATGGGTAATTCGTTGCGCAGCGCTTTGCGTCCGGTCGCTTTTTCAATCGCTGCAATATAGGCGTTGAGCTCAACCAATCGCCCGCCTGCAATGTTGATCACGCGCCACGGAGCAGCCGGTGATCCGTTTGTTGCGGCAGATGATGTGGGCGTCAACGGCAAGAGGCGCACAATGCCCTCGATGCAATCATCCACATAAGTGAAATCACGCTGCATCTCGCCATTGTTATAAATATCGATGGGTTGGCCTTCGAGAATCGCGCGCGTGAATTTGAACAGCGCCATATCAGGGCGGCCCCACGGGCCATAGACGGTGAAGAAGCGCAGCACACTGGTCGGCTGGTTCCATATATGCGCGTAAGAATGGGCCATGGCTTCTGTGGCGCGTTTGGTTGCGGCATAGAAGGAGAGTTGATGATCCGTGCGATCTTTTTCTGCAAAAGGCGTGGCATTGGCGCCATAGACTGAACTGGTTGAGGCCATCAGAAAATGTTGTGCGGGGCAGGCACGCAATGCCTCAAGCAGATTGAATGTGCCGATGATATTTGAATCGATGTAAGAGCGCGGCGCTTCCATGGAATAGCGCACACCCGCTTGGGCTGCGAGATGAACGACAATATCGGCTCGCGTATCTTGCACAAGCCGCGACAGCGCATTCTCATCTTCCAGCATGATCTCATGTGCCTGGAAATGATTGGATGTCAGCAAAGCTGCATGGCGTGCACGTTTCAGTGCCAGATCATAATAATTCGTCATGCCATCAAGCCCGACAATGTCATGGCCCTCCGCCAGCAGCCTGCGGCAGAGATGAAAGCCAATGAAACCGGCGGAACCCGTGACGAGAATGCGCATGAAAAACGTCCTTTGCGCTGAACCTATGCCCGCAAAGGGGCGGGCAAGGCAAGAGCGTCTCTATTCGGCTCCTGGTGAGGCTTTGTAAGCGTCGATGATTTCGGAACCTGTGGCCCGCCAGACCTGATCATGCCCCGCAATATAGGCCAAGGCACGCCCCAAGGCGCGAATGCGATGCGGAACGCCTGTCAGAAAAGGGTGGAGCGCAATGCACATGACACGGGGCAGGCGTGCGCCTTCCTCATAAAGTACGTCAAATGTTTCGCAGATGCGCCGCTCGAAATCCTGCGTCGAAATGGAGGGCATGTTGAACAAGGGCATGTCGTTCAACTCGAGCGTATAGGGAATGGAATAGAGCCCATTGTTCATGCGGAAGGGCAGATCATCACTCACCCAATCGGCAACATAATCCACGCCATGTTCTTTCAAGAGGCCGAGTGTGTTCCATGTTTCGGTGAGGCCCGGCCCCAACCAGCCGCGCATTTTGTGTCCCTGATCTTCAATGGCGCGGCGTGTCGCAGCAATGGTCGCGCGCTCGGTTTCGAGATCCATGCCGGACAAAGGCGTGGAATTGGTCAGGCCATGGCCCATCAATTCCCATTTCAACTTGGCGCATTCTTCCATAATGCGCGGATAGTGCTGTGCCACTTCGGCATTTAATGCAACGCTACCGCGAAAGCCGTTTTTCTCCATACATTCCATCATGCGCCAGACACCGACGCGATTGCCGTAATCGCGTCGCGAATAATTGCGCACGTCCGGCGCATTGGGGCCACGTTCCAAATGGAAATGTTCGATGTTGGGGACGATCCAGACCGCGACGCGCGCCTGGTTGGGCCAAATGACAGGCTTGCGCTCGACAATAGGCAGATAGGGAAAAAGCGAGGCGGGGTCGAAGTCCATAGCGGGCGTCCTCAATGCAGAGCGAGAGAGCATGATTTCAGATCATGCATGTCTACGGGCAGAGTTCCAGCGACCAAGAGAGCAAAACTAAAATCGCAAAACAAAGAGGGGCTGCCGCGAGACAGCCCCTCCATTGTCTTTGCCGCAGCGGTTGCGTTTACTGGACGCCCACCTCAGCGGAGGCCTGGATCCAGCTACAAAGCTCCGGCGTATGACAATGAGACACTGGATCACCTCCTTTCGATTGTTGAAAACAAGATCAGTCTGCTTGCGAATCAGCCCAGTCTGCAAGTGGAATTTTCCGCCCCAAGCACGAATTGGCAGCGTTAACTTTTCATTAAGTTTTGTGCGACGTCTTGACCTTTGCATCGGCGCGCGAGGCATGCCAGTTTGACCACGGTCTTCAGCCAGAGGAGAGGCATCATGTTCACGATTGAAATCGCAGGTTGGGCAATTGCGGTGACCAATGCGGATGAATTACAGGCGCGTGAACTGATCGAGAGTGAGGAATTTCGCGAAGACCTCACACTCATGCACAGCGATGGCAAGCCCGTCTGGGATGGCAAGGCTGAGCTGGCGTTGCGCAAAGCAACTGAAGTTGAAGAAGAAGAATTTGACGAGGCCGACGATCTCGATGACGACGAGATGGATGATGATGGCGATCCTGCAGTTGTTTTCCTCATCGATATTGATGATGAGGACGAAGATGAAGAATAAGAAAAGGGCGCTGTCAGCGCCCTTTTTTATTTCTTGCCGCCAGAGCGTATCAGGCTTTTGATGCGCAGCGGCGGTTGACCGGATTTTTCGGCAATTTCGCGATCTTGCTGTTCGATCACCTTGCGCGCGGGCTCATCACCATCGAGGCCGCCGAGCAGATCTCCCGGCACGCGGCGGTTTGAACGGCGAGAGCCATCCTCATAAAGGACATCGAAGAGAACGAATTCGCTTTTGGCCGTAGGTTTCTTCGCCATGTTCTTACTCCATTCCGGCCAAAATATTGAGCTTGGCGTTTTTCGTCAGCAATGAGCTTGCGTGTCATCGTCAATAGAGCGCAGGTCAAACCGCTGTTCGCACTCGCGCAGCTTCAGACCGACGTAGTCGCCTTCGGGGTCTGAGTAAAGCCTGAGCGATACAAGAACGCTCTCCAAGGCAAATCTCGTCAGCTTGGCTATGTGCAGCG